>Ga0070741_10000260_pt1 | contig 201327 bp, 190 predicted proteins | sample Coa_R1_4_FD_66440 | JGI IMG/M metagenome (GOLD analysis project Ga0070741, IMG submission 66440) | Surface soil microbial communities from Centralia Pennsylvania, which are recovering from an underground coalmine fire - Coalmine... | ecosystem: Environmental > Terrestrial > Soil >... | reverse complement strand
CGCGAATCGGCTCCATGTCGGTAACACGGTGGCTCGACCCAATCACCAATGAAATCAGGGTCTTTAGCGCACTCCGCTCCAAATTAGCTGGACACTAGTGGAGTGGAATCGGTCCCTACCGCGCATTGGGAGGCGTGCGGATGTCCTACGACAGGATGAACACGCCAGAGTTGATCGGGTCGCTTTTGGGGTTCGGCGGCGCGCGCGGAGTGACGCTCCCTGCCTTGGAAGCGCTCGAAAGAATGGGCATATGGGGGAAAACGGGGTCAGCGGGGCTATTGCGGGTCAAGAGGTTGCGAGAGGATTTTACGATAATGTCCACATTTTCCGATATTTTGATCAGACCGAATGCGGGTCGGATTTTGGCTTTTGCGGCGGGGGTGGGTGTTGGATACTCGCGGCGATGATGCTGATGCCGTACGTGGCAGGGTTCGGTGTCGTGGTGTTCGCCGGCATGAGTTTTTTCTTCGCGCTGGCGGAGTCGGCGTTGTTTTCACTGGGCAAATGGCAGGTGCAGCAATTGGCGGAGAAACGGCCGGCGGCGGGCGGGCTGGTGGCGCGGTTGCTGGCGGAGCCGCATCATCTGCTGGCGACGATTGTGCTGGGGAATACGGTGGCGAACGCGTCGATCCTGGCGATCAGCCTGTCGGTGACGCCGTGGGATTGGTGGTCGCTGGCGACGGAATTGCCGGCGTTGCTGGTGCTGATCCTGGTGGGTTGCGAGGTGATACCGAAGACGCTGGCGGTGAGGTCGCCGGAGCCGTGGGCGGCGCGGGTGGCGGTGCCCATGCATTTTCTGCTGAGCGTGACGCGGCCGTTGCGGGAAGTGGCGCAACGAATCGACACGGCGATCATCACCGCGCTGGTGCCGAAGTCATGGAAATCGCGGGGGCCGGTGTTGTCGGACGAGGAGTACCAGGAATTGCTGGAACTGGCGTATCAGCAGGGGACGCTGGCGCGGTCGGAGAAGGAGATCATATTGCAGATTGTGGGGCTGGACCGGCAGACGGTGAAGGATGTGATGAAGCCGCGGGCGCGGATGGCGGCGATTGCAGATGATTTGTCGGTGGAGGAGATGATTGCGGCGGCTCGGAAGTACAAGCACAGCCGGCTGCCGATGTACGACGAGACGCCGGACACCATCGTGGGCGTACTGAACGTGCGTTCCCTTTTGCTGGACCCGGGAATGGACCTGGCGGACGCGATCGAGTTTCCGTCGTTTGTGCCTGAGAGCATGAATCTGCTGCAGTTGTTGAAGAGTTTGCAACGGCAGCAGCGCGGGCTGGCGATTGTGCTGGATGAATATGGCGGGACGGCGGGCGTGGTGACGATGCAGGACATCCTCGAGGAGATGGTGGGGGAAATCCGCGGAGAGGGCGAGGCCGAGGGGTTTGTGATGGAGAAATTGGGCCCGGGCAAATGGCGCGTGAACGGGACGATGCGGCTGGAGGATTTCCGGCGGGAATACCCGGCGCTGGGCGAGGTGCCGGAGGTGGACACGATGGCGGGATTGTTGGTGGCGCAAAAGGAAACGGTGCCGGCGGTGGGGGAATCGGTGGTGTTCCGTGGGTTGAAATTGACGGCGACGGTGGCGGACGAGCGGCGGGTGAGGGAATTGATGGTGGAGGCGGTGAGGAGATGAAAAGAGGCGACAACATAATTTACGGCAAGCACGCGGAGTGGATGGGAGAGGAACGCACTACTTCTCCCCGTTCCTCTCGGTCCTGCATGCGGGAAGGGTGTGGAGCGGTCGGGCATCCCCCTCACCCTAACCCTCTCCCCCAAGGGGGAGAGGGGACAGCTACGAACGGTCTGGTTTGGTTTTGCACGGTGTGTAATGCAGTCAGCCATCGGTCGGAGGAAAGGTGGCGAATTGGAAGGGCAGGCTACATAGCTTCCATCACCCCCGGTGATAAAACGAGCAAAGGTGCCACCTCTCCCCATTCCTCTCGGTCCCGCATGCGGGAAGGGTGTCGAGCGGTCGGGCATCCCCCTCACCCTAACCCTCTCCCCCAAGGGGGAGAGGGAACAGCTACGAGCGATCTGGTTTGGTTTTGCACGGCGTGTAATGCAGTCCGCCATCGATCGAAGGAAAGCTGGCGAATTGGAAGGGCAGGCTATATGGCTTCCATCAGCCGTAGTGATAAAACGAGCAATGGTGCCACCTCTCCCCGGCCCTCTCCCCCATCCGATGGCGGAGAGGGAGAAAGAGGCTGCGGGTTGGATTACATCGCTGGAGAACATGATCGTCCGCCTATCATTCCATGCTTTGTGCCGCCCTTTCAGGGCTTTGATTCTTCGGACGCCTTGAGACCCGGGGCGTTGCCCTGGGCTGTCTTGTGGCGCCCCGTTGGGGTTTTGCAATTCGAAGGTTGCAAGTTGATTGCACGCGTTGGCAGGTGCCAGACCAGGGACGGGCGGCAGTGCGTCCCTGCCAAACAAGGTTTGTGGCGTGCCGTCCCGGCCGACCAAGAGGAGGGAGGTAGTCATGGGGAATGAGATATTCATCGGGTTGGTGATTGGGGTAAGCCTGGTGCTGTCGTTTTTGTTTTCGGGGATGGAGGCGGGGGTGCTGGCGTTGAACCGGCTGCGAATCCGGCAGTTGATGCGGTCGGGGGACCGGCGGGCGCAGGTGCTTTACCAGTATCTCGAGAAGCCGGAGGATTTTTTGTGGACGATACTGGTGGGGAACACGCTGACGAACTTCGTGGCGGTGGGGCTGCTGGTGGTGGTGTTGTTCCGGACGTTGCGGGATTACACATGGCTGCTGGTGGTTTGCTACCTGGTGCTGGTGTTTTTTGTTTACACGTTTTGCGAGCTGCTGCCGAAGATGCTGTTCCGACAGTCGCCGAACCGGCTGACATTGATGCTGGCGATTCCGTTCCAGTCCATGCACATCGTGCTTTCGCCGCTGGTGGCGCTGATGAGCCGGCTCTCGCAGGGATTGCTGCATTGGACGGGCGGGAAGACGTTCACGGGGCACCTGTTCGGCAGCCGGGAGGAGATGCGGATGGTGATGCAGGAATCGGCGCAGGGATTGACCTCGGAGGAGCGGGTTATGATCAATCGCGTGCTGGACCTGCAGAACCTGACGGTGCGGCAGGTGGCGATCCCGATGGATGGCGTGGCGACGCTGTCGGTGGAGACGCCGATGAGCGAGGCGTTGAAGCTGGCGCAGGAGAACAGGCGGACGCGGTTCCCGGTCTGGAGGACCGAAGGCGACCGGCGGCGGGTGGTGGGGATCGTGAGTTTGCGGACGGTGCTTTACAACGCGGACCTGGACCCGTCGCGGAGCGCGGGCGATTACGTGACGCCGGCGTTGTACATGGAGGAGGATCTGCGGCTGGAGGCGGCGCTGCAACGGATGCAACGGAGCGGCCAGCGGCTGGCGATTGTGCTGGGGCGAGAGCAGCGGGAGGTTGGGATTGTGAGCTTGCAGGATATACTAAAGGTGATCTTCGGGGAGGTGCGGTTGTAGCATGGACACCCTGATGGCCAATTTGCTGCGCGTGCTTGGGGTGCTGGCCCTGGTGGTGACGAACGGCTTTTTCGTGGCCGCGGAGCTGGCGTTGGTGCGCGTGCGCGAGACGCAGGTCGAGGCGCTGTTGATCAAGGGACACCGGCGCGCGAAACTGGTGCGGCGCCTGACGCAAAACCTGGACGCGACGATCAGCGCGATCCAGTTCGGCATCACGCTGGCGAGCCTGGGCCTGGGCGTGCTGGTTGAGCCGGTGTTCATGGCCTTGTTGTCGCCGCTGTTCAGTTTGTTTCAGGTGGAGTCGCAACCGGTGCGGCACACGGTGGCGATCCTGACGGGATTTTTGATCAATACGTTTTTGTTGATCGTGGTGGGCGAGCTGGGGCCGAAGGCGCTGGCGATTCGCAAGACCCTGCCGGTGGCGCTGTCGGTAGCGCGGCCGCTGTCGTGGTTTGAGCGTGTGACGTACCCGGTGGTGTGGCTGTTGAACCATTCGGCGCAATGGTTGCTGCGGAAATTCGGCATCCAGGCGGCGAGCGAGCAGGAGCGGGCGCATTCGGACGAGGAATTGCGGCTGATGTTCGCGGCGTCGCAACGGCACTCGGGCGGGACGCGGCTGGGCCGGGACATCGTGTTGAACGCGCTGGACCTGCGGAGGCGGGTGGTGCGCGAGGTGATGCGGCCGCGGCAGGAGATCGTGGTGCTGGACACGGAGGCGAGCATGGCGGATTGCCTGGATCTGGCGGAGAAGTCGAGATTCTCACGGTTTCCGTTGTGCGAAGGGGGCGACCTGGATCGGACGCTGGGCGTGGTGCACTTGAAGGATTTGTTCACGATGCGGCTGAAGGCGCGGTCGGGGGCGGATTTGAAATCGGTGGCGCGTAAGTTGATTTATGTGCCGGAGACGGCGCGGCTGGAGAAGCTGCTGCAATTGTTTTTGGACCGGCAGTTGCACTTCGCGATCGTGGTGGACGAGTACGGCGGCACGGTGGGAATGGTGACGCTGGAAAACATCCTGGAGGAGCTGGTGGGGCAGATCCAGGACGAGTTCGACCAGGAGAAGCCGTTGATGGTGCGGACGGGGCTGGCGAGCTGGGAACTGGCGGGCACGCTGCCGTTGCACGAGCTGGCGGAAGTGGTGCAGGAACCGTTGCAGGAGGAAGGCATCACGACAGTGAGCGGGTGGGTGACACATCGGCTGGGCGGATTTCCGAAGGTGGGCGACGTGCTAGTGATCGGGGCATTTGAGTTGCGGGTGGAGGAGATGGAGGGAATGCGGGTGGCGAAGTTGAAGCTGCAAAAGCTGGCGGGAGAAGCGCAGGAGACGGGGTGAAAAGGAAACGCGCGGATGGAGGATGGAGGATGGCGAAGACATGCGGAATGGTGCGTGTTTCCAAAAACGGGTGCGCTGGGAGCGGCGGCAGCGTGGGGGCGATGGTCAGTGGTTGGTTGGCGGTTGTTGCGGGGAACGGGAGCCGAGGAGGGCGAGGAGGGTTATGAGTGAGGTGGAGAAAAGGCCGAAGATGGCGGCGGCGAGGAGGCCGTGGAGGAAATTGGCGATGGCGAGAAGGAGCGCGAGCGCGAGCCAGAGGACCAGCGGGCGGGAATTGGGCGGCGGTGCGGTGGTGGCGGCTTTGTTGATGAGCCAGGGTGTGGCGAGGATGAGAGCGATCAGGGCGATGATGCCGAAAAGGAACAGGTTGAGCCAGGGAGCGGAATACCAGACGGGAGCGGGATGGGCAACGGTCCAGGTCCAGAGACGGGCGACATCGACGGCGAAAGGTTCCAGGCCGAGCTCGAGGATGACTGCGAGCGTGGCGGCGAGAGCGAGCGTGCGGAGGCCGGGGTTGGGGCGCCGCCGCCAGGGGAGCAGGATGAGTTGGGCGACGCCGCGGGAGTTGAGGATGAGCACGAGCGAGAGGAGCGGTGAGATCCAGGAGACGAGATGGAACAGGCGTGGGCCGGCATTGGGGGTGTATTCGCGGTGCGGGATGGGGAGCTTGAGCGAGAGGAGTTCGACAAGCAGGGAAAGCATGGCCACGGTGAACGCGGCGGTGAGAATATTTTGGAGCGGCAAGCGGCGGTCGAGCGCGACGACAGTGGCGATGACGAACAGGAGGAGGATTACAGCGTCAAACCAGTCGATCATGAGACGTGTGTGCGGGGGTTTTGTGGCATGGGCGATGGCTCCGGCGGGCGGCATCGGCGCCAGCCGGAGTTGGTATAACAGTAGCTTGAATCGTCACGGCGGGAAGCCGGAAATGAACCGGCGAAGACTGTGGCGGCAAAGGGCCGGCCGGGGTGTCCCGGTCCGAAAAACGCTGCCTTGTTTTTGGACGTGGCGGGCGGAATCAAGTTTCAACGAGAGAAGAATTATGACGCTGGAAGAATCAAGCAAGTTGATCAAGAACTGCGCGGACCAGATGAACGCGCGTTACAAGCGGGTGGTGTTCGACGAGTGGGCGGTGGTGTCGCTGGCGCACAAGAAGAGCCGGATACTGAATTATCTCGGGCCGCGGAATGATGATTTTCTGAAGAACTTCGCGAATGACCTGGGGGCGTTGCGGGCGGCGCTGTTGAAGAAGGATTTTGGCGTGGGAGATTTTGAGTTTGCGCGGCATGGGGTGGGGACGCTGTTCGAGGCGTTCATGGTGATGGCCGAGGGGATTTATCTGATCTGCAACAACACGGCGAACTCGATGGAAGGGATCACGCAGGATCCGCGGTGGATTGAGGCGCAGGTGCCGTTCGTGGAATTGAGCGACCAGGTGCGGGCCAATCCGCTGGTGTGTGCGGTTTGAGGCGCAGGAGAGCGGGTTCAACCGAGCAGGCCAATCCAGAAGAAATAAAGGCAGGCGAGGACGAGCACGAGTCCGACCAGGCGCGGCAGCCGGCCGAGGACGGCGATGAAGAGGAAGTGGAGGATGGCGGCACCGAACAGAATGAAGATGCCGACATTGAAGAACGCGGGGGTCTGAACGGGTCGATACAACGCGTAAACCCCGACGCAAAGCGGGATGCAAATGTGACTGTCGCCGACCTGCGAGGTGTAGACAACCTCGGGGCGCCGGGCCCAAGCGTAAAAGAAGGCGAGGACAGCATTGGGGAGAACGTTGACGAGGCCGCCGAGCCAGCCGAGGTGATGATCACTGATGAAGCCCGTGGTGTGAATGGAGGAAACCCATTTCACGAGCCAGTCGGTGCTGACATAAATGACATAGCCGCCGAGCGCGAGGAGGGCGAGGTCAAAGGGGAGCATCCAGCTGAACGAACGGTTTTCGCGGGCGTTGGTTTTGAGGACATCGAAGACATGGAAGCACTGCCAGAAGGCGAACATGCCGACCAGGACCAAGCCACCCATGAAGTCTATTCTTCCGCCCGCTCCAAGAGCCCAGGTAGTGCCCGTAAAGAACAGCACCGCGGTGAGGGTCAGAAGCAGCGAGAGGCGGTTGACGATGTGGGCGGAGTTGTTCTTTTTGGATTTGCCGCGTTTGGATGCGGTTGGCCGGGGCGAAAGATCAAGGCCCCAGATGAGGGCAGGCGCACCGAGGACGAGAGTCAGGTCGGTGACGTTGTTGACGAGACAACTTGTGAGGGCGTCGGTGGAGCGTCCCTGGCGCGCAAGAATGAAGATGAGGATCAGGTTGCCGAGGCCGGTAAGGTAGGGCATCACGATCGTGCCCAAGGCGGTGCCGTCAAGACCGTCGGCAGCCATGGCTTCGAGGCGCCAGATCATGAGAAATGACGCGGCGAGAAAGATGGCGAGGAACAACCACGGCGCCCAATGGCCCGTGTCCTCGACGCATTTTACGAATGACGACTGCACGGCGGGCAGTAAATCAGGGCGGCGCGGGGATGGCAATTCGATGCGGGCAGAATGTGGGTTTTGCGGGGCGCATCGCTGCGCAAGAGATGAACGCGGGTGCGCAATCGCTGCGCAGCAAACCCTGAACGAAGCGTCCGGAACACGCGACTTTGGGCCGAAAATCGCGAATCCGAGCGTTGGCGTGGCAGATGCTTGAAGGAGTTCAGATGATGATTGCGTCATCGGCTAATGGAATGAGCTATGAAGAGAATGACTCAGCTATTGAACGAGTACTTGGTCGCGTCCGACTTCAGCAGCATGCAGATGGCGGGCGCGGCGAGGGTTGGTTCGTCGTGGAACGAAAGCAGCGCGGCTGAAGCGTCCGAGGACGGAAGTGTGCAATTGAATTTTCGCGGAGCGCGTTTGGGGCAGGTGTTGGATTACCTGAGCGCGGTTGGATTTATTGTGAGCGCCAAGGCAAACGTGGAGGTGGGGGAATCGATGGATGTATGGAGCGACCGGCCGGTGCCGAAGGAGGAGGCGCTGGATCTGGTGAAGCAGGCGTTGAACGAGAAGGGGTACTCCGCCTTCCGGAACGGACGGAAGGTGACGGTCATTCGAACCGAGGACGCGAAGAAAAGCTACATCCCAATCCAGGCGCTCTGTCGCGCGCAGGCAGGTTAGCTACTGGGTTGCGGGGGAGGACAGCTTCTTCGCGACGAACTGCAGGTCCAGGCCGTGGAGTCTGATCACCTTGTGCCGGGAGGTGTGGCCGCGCAGGAGTTCAATCGAGTTGCGGGGGCAATCGAGGGTTTCGGCAAGCAGGCGGAGGAGCGCTTCGTTGGCCGCGGCGTCGACCGGCGGGGCTGTGACCTTGATGCGAAGTTCGACGCCAAGCGGGCCGACGATTGCATTGGCGGAAGCGCGGGGTTGAAGCTTGACCGAGAGCAGGAGGCCATCCGATTGGACGCGCAGGAAGGCGGGAGTGGCGCGTTCGTCTTTCAAAGCAAGAAGCCGCGGAAACGGTGAACGCCTCCGCGGCTTGAAGAGGATGCGTCAGGCGTTGTAACTCGTGGATGACACGTCGCCGCCGTGGCCGGTCCAATTGGTGTGGAAGAACTGGCCGCGCGGTTGATCCACGCGTTCATAGGTGTGGGCTCCGAAGTAATCGCGCTGCGCCTGGAGCAGGTTCGCCGGGAGGCGGGCGCTGCGGTAGGCGTCGTAGAAGTTGAGCGCGGTCGCGAACGCAGGCGTGGGCAAACCCTTCTTGGCCGCGACAGCCACCACATTGCGCCACGAACGCTGCGACACCTTGATGGCCGATCGGAAGAAGTTGTCGAGCAGCAGATTGGTCAGCTTCGGGTTCTTGTCAAACGCCTGCTTGATCATTCCCAGGAAGCGGCTGCGGATGATGCAACCACCCCGCCACATGAGGGCGATGCCGCCGTAGTTGAGATTCCAGCCGTACTCCTTGGCAGCCGAGCGCATCAGCATGTAGCCCTGCGTATACGAGATGATCTTCGAGGCGTAAAGCGCGTGGCGGATGTCCTCGACGAACTTCGTGCGGTCAGCGGAGATCTTGGGCCGCGGGCCTTTGAGCTTCTTGGCGGCGGCAACACGCTCTTCCTTCAGGGCGGAGACGCAACGGGAGTAAACCGCTTCGCCGATCAGAGTGATCGGAATGCCGAGATCCATGGAGGAGATGACCGTCCATTTGCCGGTGCCCTTCTGGCCGGCGGTATCGAGAATCTTGTCCACCATCGGCTGGCCGTCGGCGTCCTTGAACGCGAGAATGGCGGCGGTAATCTCGATGAGATAGGAATCGAGTTCGCCCTTGTTCCATTCGGCGAAGACCTTGGACATTTCGTCGGCGGTCATGCCGAGACCGTCCTTCATCAGTTGGTAGGCTTCGCAGATGAGTTCCATGTCGCCATATTCAATGCCGTTGTGGACCATCTTGACGTAGTGACCGGCGCCGTTCTCGCCAACCCAGTCGCAACAGGGCGTGCCGTCGTCCACCTTGGCGGCGATGGCCTGGAAGATGGGTTTGACGTGCGGCCAGGCTGCCGGCGACCCACCGGGCATGATCGATGGACCATGGCGGGCGCCTTCCTCGCCCCCGGAAACACCGGTGCCGACGTAGAGCAGGCCCTTGGACTCGACGTATTTGGTGCGGCGGGTGGTGTCCTGGAAAAGAGAGTTGCCGCCGTCGATGATGATATCGCCCGGCTCGAGGTGAGGCAGGAGGTGTTCAATGAACTCGTCCACGGGCGCGCCGGCCTTGACCATCAGCATCACCCGGCGGGGCCTCTTCAGTAGTGCAACCATTTCCTCGATCGAATGGGCGCCGATGACGTTGGTGCCCTTCGCTTCCTTGGCGAGGAACTCGTCCACTTTGGAGACGGTGCGATTAAAAGCAACCACGGTGAAGCCGTGGTCGTTCATGTTCAGAATCAGGTTCTGCCCCATCACTGCGAGGCCGATTAATGCGATGTCCGCTTTGGGTTCCATGGTGTTTCCTTCTAATATTACGTTGTCAGGCCGGCGCGCCGCGCCGGAGAATGTTCAGAAAGTTCCCTCCGTGTGATCAGCCCTGCGCTCCCAACTGCAGCCGCGGGTCGGTTTCGAGCATGGTTTTGAGGTTTGGCCAGTTGGCTTCATTCATTTCGTTGAAGGCCAGGAGGTAGACCGCCACGGCCTCCCGCGGGTATTTCGCAAGCAATGCTTCCACAGCCGGCTTGAGTTTCGCATCGTCCATGGATTTGGGCAAATCATCCACCACGCCTTCATTGTGTGTGATCCCGAGTGAATTGAGGAAATCTTCGAGCATCGGCCGTTGCTTCCTGACCAGCCAGGTGCGAACCAGATTGCTGGCGGCGACCTCCATTGAAGGCCGGGTAAGAGTGGCGAGCATGGCGGTGTGCTGCTCGGTGCGGGGCTGGCGCTCGAGGAAAATGGGGCGGACCTTGCGAGCCTCGGCCACGGCGGCAAGCGTCACCCGGTAGAGCGGCTTGTCTGATTCATGGGCGTAAGCCAGGATTTCGGAGGCAAGGCCGGGAGACATGAAACCGAGAAGTTCGTGAGCTGATAACATATTTCAAATCAAGGCGGACATTAATTATCAAATCTAATCGAAAAGCAAGCCTTTGTCAGCCGATGGTGGTAATCGTAAGCCGGTATTTGCGGGCAAGTTGGGAGCAATCGTCCGGTTCGAGCAGGAGCGTGCGGCCAGGTTCCAGCGCCAGGACTGAAATGCTGACCGAAGCGCAGGTTTCCAACGTTTGCGGACCGATGCAGGGAATGTCGAAGCGGAGATCGTGCCTTTCCTTGGCGACCTTTACGGCCACGGCGCCGCCTTCCTTGCCGGCGAGCTCGCCACCCCGCTTGAGGCATTGATCGGTGCCTTCGAATCCTTCGACGGCGAGCACCGTGCCCCGTTTGACGACCACCGTCTGGCCGATTTCCATGCGGCTCACTTCCTTGGCGATTTGATGCCCGAACGCGACATCTGAGCGTTGCTCTTCGGATAATTCCGGCCCGAGTCGGAAGCCGGCGCCCGGCATCAGCGGTTTGAGCCAGGGAATGGCCTCGACCAGTTCGACGCCGTCCTTTTTCAATTCATCAGCGATTGCGCCGAAGATGGTATGGGCGTTTCGCTCCTTGAGCTTGAACAGGAGGGTCATGGCGCGCAGATCCGGGCGCAGGTCGAAGAGATTCTTCGGCGAGATTTGTCCGACCATCACACAGCGCGTGATCGACCGGCCGGTGAACGCGCCAATCATTTTCGAGAGCTGACCAACCTTGAGCCAGACGATTTCATCCACCAGATTTGCCAATTGCGGATCGGTTTCACCATCGAAGGCAACGGCCACCAACCTCTTCACTCCCATACTGCGTGCCTGACGGGCGAAAACCAAAGGCAGGGAGCGGTTCCCCGCGATCATTCCGAGGGCATCCGGTGCTGTCTCATTTTCAGGCAACATCGTCCCATCTAAGGACAAAAACAGCAGTTTGTAAACCGGCAGGTTGGGCGGGGAAACGGCGGAGATTGGCCGCCGAAAGCGCTGCAATTTCCCGTGCTTGTGGCCTGCGAACTGCTCCGCAGGGCAAGGGCTTCGCAGATTTGAAAAGCGGGGCGGGGCAGGCTACGCGCCGACATTGTTCGCGCGGGCCTCAACTGGACGAGATGAAGACGGAATCCGGACAAGCATTGCCATTGGAGACTGCCGCTGTTTGGGCCGATGAACCGGCCCCAGAATCACCCAAGCGCGGCCGCAACGAACTCAAACTGATCATTGGACTGGCAGCGCTGGTGATGGTGGTCATCGTGGGCGGATGCGGCTGGTTCTACTGGACGGGCCTGAAGGCATTGCGGACTCAGGCTGCCCAGGTTGTGGACAAGATGCCCGCCCGCAACCAGGAGGGTGTGGCCCACTACGTGGACCGTGTCGGCCAATGGGCGCGACAGACGACAGAAATTTCCGTTGTCGGAGGCATCGCCGTCCTGCTGGTCTCTGCCCTGGGCGGCATTTGGTGGCATCGCCGGATGATGGAGCGGAGCCTGCATATCAGCCACGAGTTCGGGCAGCGGATGGGCCATCTCCAGGGACGGCTGGCGGATGTGACGATCACCGAGGAATCGACGCGAAAGGAAATACTCGAACTGCAGGAGAGACTTCATCAACTCTCGCACACCCACTCGGCGCTTCAGAACGAATTGACCCAGCGCAAGCAGGCCGAGAGGTCGCTCGCCCAGCAAACACAGCAACTCGAGCGTTCCAAGGATGTCCTCGAGATGCACGTCAAGGCGCGCACGCAGGAACTCGAGAAGTTGCAGCGGCGCAACGAGCTCATTCTCAATTCCGCAGGCGAAGGCATCTGCGGCTTCGACTTGCAGGGGAGGACCACGTTCGTGAACCCGGCGGCCGCCCGCATTTCCGGCTGGCGTGTCGAGGAGATGATCGGCAAGACCGAAGAGGAAATTTTTTATCCCAGGAAACATCGCGGGAACGACAAGGGAACCGGTTTGGAAAAAACCGAACAGGGCGGCTTCCGGCCGGAGCAGGCTTTCTATCGGAAGGATGGCAGCCGGTTTCCCGTCGAATATGTCAGAACGCCCATTCGTGAAAACGCCCGGACGGTTGGTACAGTGGTGATGTTCAAGGACATCACGGAACGCAAATTGTCCGAGGACGCGCTGGCACACAAGGCTGCGGAATTGGCCCGTTCCAATGCCGAGCTTGAGCAGTTTGCCTTCGTGGCTTCGCACGACTTGCAGGAGCCGTTGCGGAAAATCCAGGCTTTCGGCGATCGCCTCAAGCTCAAGTGCGACGCCGCGAAGCTTGAGGAAGGCCGCGATTACCTCGATCGGATGCAAAGCGCCGCGGCGAGGATGCAGACCTTGATCAACGATCTGCTGACCTTCTCGCGCATCATCAGCGCCAAACAACCATTCGTCCCGGTGGACCTTGGCGCCATCACCAAGGAAGTGCTGGGCGACCTGGAGGTGCGGATCGAAAAGACTTGCGCGCAGGTGAAGGTCGGGCAACTGCCCACGATTGACGCCGACCCGACCCAAATACGCCAGTTGCTCCAAAACCTGATCGGCAATGCGCTGAAATTCCAACAGCCTGACGCACTGCCGATCGTCAAGGTCGACGCCCAGATCCTCAGCCGGAATGAAATCCAGGCGAAAGCGGTGGTTCCCAATCCTCCGCCCTCCCTGGATCCGGAGGACAAGTTCTGCGTTCTCACGGTCGAGGACAACGGCATCGGATTCGAAGAGCAGTATCTGGAGAAAATTTTTGCGGTGTTCCAACGGTTGCATGGGCGCAGCGAGTACGAAGGCACGGGCGTTGGTCTCGCAGTTTGCCGGCGCATTACGGACCGCCACGGCGGACTGATCACGGCCCGGAGCAAGCTTGGCGAAGGCTCCACGTTCATCGTGATCCTGCCCGTGCGCCATACCAGGCCGGAGGAAACCAAATGATCGCCGCCGCACGGGCACCATTGATCCTGATGGCCGAGGATGATTCGGACGACCGCCTGCTGGCCCGCGAAGCGCTCGAGGAATCCGGGCTTGGCGGCGATTTGCGTTTCGTGGAGAACGGCGCGGAGTTGATGGATTATTTGTGCCATCGCAATCAGTTCGCCGCGCCTGGGAGCGCGCCCCGCCCCAGTCTGATCCTGCTGGACCTGAACATGCCGCGCAAGGACGGCCGGGAAGCGCTGAAGGAAATCAAGGCGAACGTGGACCTCTGCAACATTCCCGTGGTTGTGTTTACCACCTCGCGGGCGGACACCGATATCGCCCGCATTTATCAATTGGGGGCCAATTCGTTCATTTCGAAACCCACGGCGTTCGATGCGCTGGTGAAGGTGATGCGCACGCTGGGGCAATACTGGTTCGAAGTCGTAATCCTGCCGGTGAAAACCTGATATGAGCAATTCAGAGGCAATAAGGGTGATGCTTGTTGAGGATGACGAGGATGATTACTTCCTGACCCGTGGATTGATTACCGAGATCAAGGGCAGCCGTTTCCAATTGGAGTGGTTCAACTCGTACCGGACCGGATTGGAGGCAATGATCCTGAACCGCCATGACGTCTGCCTCGTGGATTATCGGCTGGGAGCGAAGAATGGGATTGATCTCCTGCGCGAGGCGGTGAAGGGAGGCTGCCAGGCGCCCATCATCCTGCTCACCGGGTTGGGGCAGCACGAGATTGACGTCGAGGCAATGAAAGCAGGCGCGGCCGACTACCTCGTGAAGGCGAATCTCCAGGCGGACGCCCTGGAGCGGTCGATCCGATACGCGCTGGAACGCAAGCGCTCGGCGGCACAGGCCGCATTCGAACAAGCCAGCCTCGCCGCTTTCGGCGCGGAGATTGGACTCGCGCTTACCAAGTCCGATTCGCTCGGCTCAATTCTTCGTGCCTGCGCCGATGCCATGGTCCGCTATCTGAATGTGCACGTTGCGCGAATTTGGATGGCGGACTCCACCTCTCGCACACTGCAACTCAAGGCGTCGGCGGGAGCGATCAACGAAGAGCAAAGCCATGCCTTGGGCATGGAGAAACTCAACCTTGACGATCACGGCCTCAGTGAATGCAAGCCGGTCCTGGTTAATGGCGCCGTGGACGATCCGCGTATTCCTTCGCAGGAGTGGGCCAAACGGGAGGGCGTCGTGGCTTATGCGCGTTATCCCCTGATGCTGGAAGGCCGTCTGATCGGATTCATGTCATTGTATTCCCGCACACCGTTGTCGGAAGCGGTCATCCAGGAGATGGGTTCGGTCGCCAATGGCATAGCGCTCTGCATCGAACGCAAGCGCTCCGAGGAGGAGCTGGATGCCACGCATCTGCGCTACCGCTCGGTCATGGAGAATCTCAAGGAAGTGGTTTTCCAGGTGGACGAATTCGGCAACTGGACTTCTCTCAACACCGCGTGGACCGAACTGACCGGTTTTAGCGCGAAGGAATCGCTGGGCACTTTGTTTCTTGAGTACGTCCATCATGACGACCGGCAGCGCAACAGCTACATCTTCGTGCAACTCATCGAGCGCAAGCTGGAGTATTGCCGCCATGAGGCCCGGTTCCTGACCAAGGACGGAAAGATTCGCTGGATGGAGGTCTACGCGCAGCTCACGCTGAACAGCGACGGCAGCATCCTGGGCGCCTCCGGCAGCCTCACCGACATCACCGAGCGCAAGCAGGCCGAAACGCAAATTCAAAGGCTTGCGGCGTTCCCCCAGGTCAATCCCAACCCGGTGCTCGAGTTCGATGCCGAAGGGCGGCTCACATATTTCAACGACGCCGCGCGGGAAACCGCGAAGTCCCTGGGCCACAGCGAACCGGGGCCGATCCTGCCCGCCAACGCGTCCGAATTGGTTCGTCAATGCGTCGCCTCGGGTCGCAGTCGCCTGCGCGAGACGGTGACCATCGAAAGCCGGACGATCTCATGGTCTTTCTTTCCCATCATGGCCAGCCGCGTCGTGCATTGCTACGGGACGGACATCACGGAGATGCTGAGCCTCGAAGCCCAGTTCCGCCACGCGCAGAAACTCGAATCCATCGGCCAGCTTGCCGCGGGCGTGGCGCATGATTTCAATAATATTCTCACCGTCATCCAGGGTTATTCCGATTTGTTGATCGCCCGTTGTACTGGCGATGTCAGCATGACCGGGCCGCTCAAACAGGTCGGTGACGCCGCGCGCCGGGCGTCAGGCCTGACGCGCCAGTTGCTGATGTTCAGCCGCAAACAGGTAATTCAACCGCGGATGCTGGATCTCAACGGCATTTTGCGGAACCTGTCCAACATGCTCACCCGTCTGCTTGGCGAAGACATCGCCATTGTGGCGAACTATGCCGAGACGGTGCCCGCCATCGAAGCCGACGCCGGCATGATGGAGCAAGTGGTCATGAATCTATCGGTCAACGCGCGCGATGCCATGCCCAAGGGCGGCCAGTTGCGCATCGAAACGGCGGCCATCGACGTCGATGCGGAATATGTACGGCAGCATCCTGAAGCGCGGGTTGGGAAGGCGGTCCGGTTGAGCGTCACGGACACCGGTTGCGGGATGGACAAGCAGACGCTGGCCCGCATCTTTGAACCGTTCTTTTCCACGAAGGAAGTCGGCAAGGGCACCGGCCTCGGCTTGGCCACGGTGTACGGCATCGTGACTCAGCACCAGGGATGGATCGAGGTGAAGAGCGACGTGGGAGTCGGGACGAGTTTTCATGTTCATATTCCGGCGGCGGCCAAGCCCGCAGATACGGCGCAGGATTCCTCCGCTTCCTCGGGCGCTAAAATCGCGCGCGGACGAAATGAGACCATTCTGCTGGTCGAGGATGAGCCGATCTTGCGCGAGTGGGTGAAGCAGGTGCTCACCGAAAGCGCCTACCGCGTGGTGGATGCCGGCACGGGAGTGGAGGCCTTGAGAGTTTGGGACGAGCACAACGGCCGGATTGATCTCCTCCTCACGGACATGGTGATGCCGGAAGGCATGACCGGCCGCGACCTGGCTCGCCAGCTTCGGACCCGCGCGCCGGAGCTCAAGGTGATTTTTACGAGCGGTTACAGCGCGGAGATCTCGACCAAGGACGCCGAGTTGCCCGGCATCCCGTTCCTCGCCAAGCCATATCCAGCGCCGCAATTAACCCAGTTGGTGCGCGATTGCCTCGACACGAGAGCAGGGGAACGGCCCGCGCTGGTGCCGGCCTGAGGTCCAGGCCACATCGATTCTGCTAAGGGTCGTTCGAGGAACTCACTCGGCGCGCAACGCCCGGTTCGGCTTTCCCGACCTGGACGTAGAATTCGGCCAGCAGCGCTTCGTCGGGCGGCAATGGCGTACCGGCTGGTCGAAATTGCGCGAACAATTTGTAAGTCCCTTCCTGTGGAAACACCTGCGTGAACGAGATCCTCGGATCCCCTGCAATCCGATGATCAGGATGAGCGTGCAGGCAGGTGGAAAGATCGTCCCTCATGATCACCAGATGCATGGGCGCGCCCAGGAAATTCTCCGTCGTAACCCGCCCGCCGTGGGAATCCCTGATTGAGAATTGAAACTGGTTTGTCCGCCCGGCAACGAATGTTTCGGCATGATTGATGGCGACCTCATATCCCGAGGTTTCCACCGTGTCCTTCGGATGGTGGTCTGCCTGAGAGGGCGTCAGCGGTCCCGCGATTGTGAGCAGCGGATGCCCGAACGCGTAGGATACTCCGTGATACTTAACATCGGACCAGATCTTATAGTTACCCGCATTAGTGAGTGTGAGAGTCACCGCCCACATGCCTGGCCCCGCCTTCTCAGGATGCACGTGGAAGAACCCGCTGAGATCATCCCGCACCCCGATCACATGGATCAGCTTTTCATGCTCAACTTGCAGTCGATCCACCGGATTGCCTCTGGGCTTTTCGTTGACAAAGAACCTAAGCGTGATGGGTTGCCCCAATTCGGTCTGCCCCACAAACATGTCCACCGACAAACCGCGCTTCACCTCGTGCGCCTCGTAATAAAAGTGCGGCCCCGAGGCAAACCCGCACAGCGCCTCCGGCGGCGGGGTTGGCGCGCCCTGCTGGGCGAGACCATGCAGTCCCGCTCCGGCCAAAACGAAAATGGCAATCAACACTCTCACTCAGTTTTCTTCCATCAAGCCGTTAACCGGTCAAACCCTCGCTAAACGCCTAATTACCAGGGCTTCACAGGGGTGATTCTGGCATACAGCGTGCTGTTTACCACTCCGTATTTTGTAACACAGCAGCAACAGGCGGACGCTGCAAATGGCTGGACACAGAAGCGCAATTGTGCTCCAATAGATGGTCCTCGCTTCCGAGGCCGCACGGCCCGAGTCGCCGTTGGAAACGATCTGAAATCCTGCTTAGGACTTCAGGGCAGATGAACGGAAGCAGTGGGACCCCGTAATACTGTTTGCGAACCCGGGCAGATGTTAAATGACCGTAACCTATGTACCGAAAGCACACGTTTTGGATAAAATCTGGAAAGGCGCTCGGCTTCCTGCTGCTTTCACTCATGGCCAATACCTTTCTGGTTTCGCGGGCAAACGCCCAGACGGCCTACATCGATGACGCCTGGTGGACCTACGTCCAGGATTGCAATGGCAATGGCTGCTCCGCCGGCACGCTGCCCGGTGACATGGCACGGTTGAACTGGTCGCCGGATGTCACCAATTGCAATAACACACTGACGGTGTTCGAGATCATTTACGACCGGCCGCACGGCACCTCGACCTACACGTCCATTTACACTAATGCCGCCCACACCATCGTCGCCTGCCGCGCGATCAATCAGCAGTATGTTGATATCCCCATGGCTGGCGAATGCAATGCGCGCGATTACAAAATCGAAGTTTATCGCAGCGGACACACAACGCCGGATTACGTCCGCTCGGGCACCAATGACACCGACCTCCTGAACCACAAGGAGAAACTCCTGAGCGAGGACATTTGCGCCAACGATTCCTTTGCCGGCTGCATCGCGCTTATCGGGCCCAATGGTTCGCAGTTCGACAATAATCGTTTCGCAACCAAGGAACCGGGCGAACCCAATCACGCCGGCAATCCCGGCGGTCATTCCCTTTGGTATTGTTGGACGGCGACCAATGCCAATCCCGTGACTTTCGACACGATCGGCAGCAGTTTCGACACGCTCCTCGCGGTTTACACCGGCAGCACGGTTTCCAACCTGACCCAGATCGCTGCCAACGACGATATCGCCGGAGCCACAAACCGATTCAGCCGAGTGACCATAACGCCGACCATCGGCACCGTCTATCACATCGCGGTGGATGGCTATGGCGGTGGCGTTGGCGAAATGCAACTCAACTGGAACCAGGGTGGCGCCCTGCCTGATCTCATACCCTGGGGACCCGGCGCTGCGCCTTACGTGGTGACGACAACTTTTGCTTCTTCGGACTGCCAGGTGGTCGAGGGTTGCGCCACGGCCGGCACGCGGACCCTGTTGAAGTTCAACACGGAAACCCGCAACATCGGCGCGGGCGATCTCGTCATCGGTGATCCGTCCACCAATCACATCTTTGTCTGGGCGCAATGCCATCAGCACTGGCACTTCGAGCAATTCGCGCAATACACGATTCTCGACAGCAGCAACAACGTGGTGAGCACGGGCCATAAGATCGGTTTCTGCGTGCAGGACGTGCTGCGCTGGTCGCCCACCGCCAACGCCACCGCGCGTTATATCAACTGCGCCAACACCGGCGGGGACGAGGGCATTCAATCCGGTTGGGCGGATGTCTATGACACCAACACCGCCTGCCAGTTCATCGATATCACAGGGCTCGCTCCGGGAAACTACAACCTGCAGATTGACCTCAACCCGGACGGACTGCTGGTCGAGGCGAATTACGACAACAACACCGCCATCGTGCCCTTCACCATTCCCCCTACCAGTTCGCAGTGCGGTTCGGGACCGAGCAACCAGTCGTTCACCAACGCGACCGTCATCAGCGGCACTCCCTACACGATTGCCGAATTCAACAGTTGTTCCACTGCGGACGCAGGCATACCGCACGTCACGACCGGTGGCGGGAAACCGCTGTGGTTCAAATGGACGGCGCCTTCCACCCAGACGGCCGTCATCACCACGCAGGGCAGTGGCTTCGACACCGTCCTCGGAGTTTACACGGGAAATTCCCTCGGCAGTCTCACCGTGGTCGCCACCAACGACGATATCGTCGCCAATGTCTACAAGCAAAGCCACGTCTCGTTCGTCGCCGTGGCTGGGACCACCTATCGCATCATGGTGGATGGCTGGGGTCCCGATACCAATCCAGCCAACACCGCGGTTGGCAACGCCGTGCTGAACGTCAACCCTCCCGGCAACGACAATTTCCTCAGCGCTTACGTGCTTTCCGGTATCCGCGGTTCGACCAACGGCTACACCACCGGCGCCAGCAAGGAACCCTATGAACCGGCCCACGCCGGCGACATCGGCGGCCATTCGATTTGGTACACCTGGACGGCCCCTCAGAGCGGTTGGGTTGATTTCAACACCGCGGGAAGCACCTTCGACACATCCCTGGCCGTGTACACCAACGGCGTTCAAATCCCCAGCACAGGCGCGATCACCAACTTTGCCACTGTCATCTCAGATCACACCGACCCGGAAGCCCAGGGCGTTTTTGGCAGCCGCGTTGATTTCTACGCGATCGCCGGGACCAACTATCAGATTGCCATCGACGGTTTCGGCGGCGCCTTTGGCAACAGCACGCTGAACTGGAACATGGATGTGCGCCTCGGCGTCAATCAGCTCCCGGGCGGCGAAGTAGAGGTCAATCTCACCGGCGTTGACTGGCAGCGCTATGCATTGCTTGGTTCTCCGGACATGAAACACTGGAGCACGAACACGCTGCCGATCACAATGGCCCAGGGACTGCACCACTTCACGAACTCGATGGCCACCAACGGCCCCATCCTGTTCTACAAGGCCGCGCAGACTCCTTGAGCGTGCGCGTGGGTTCATGAGTTGAGGCCTTTCCCCGGCTGAATCTCCAAAGCCAGCATTTCCGCCGGGTAGGTCCATATCTCCGCCAGCGTGGGATGATAATGGGGCATCACGGCCAGTTCCTGCACAGTCATGTGCCGGTACATCGCTGTCACAATCTCATGGATCAATTCGCCTCCGGACGGCCCCACGCACGAACCCCCGATGATTTCCCCGGTCCGCGTGTCCGCCAGCAGCTTCACGAAACCGTCCTTCGCTTCCATGATCATCGCCTTCCCGTGATCGGCGAATGGATGGCTCGCCGCGCGATAAGGCACGTTCGCGCGAAGCGCCTCCTTCTCCGTGATTCCCACCCGGGCAACCTGCGGCTCCGTGAAGACCACCGCAATCATCAACCGATAATCCATCCGCCGGGGTTGCCGCGGGTTCGCGATGTTGCACGCCGCCACTTCCCCCTGTTGCACGGCGATATGCACGATCTCGTGCGGCCCGGTGCAATCGCCCGCCGCGTAAATGTGTTTCGCCGACGTCTGCATCTCTTCGTTCGTCACGACCCGCCCGTTCTCCGTCTTTACACCAGCCTTTGCCAAATCCAGCGACTCCGTGTTCGGCACTCTCCCCAGCGCAAACAAAATCTCCTCGGTCTCCACTTGCACCTCGCGTGCATCGTGCAGGAAGGTCACCCGCTTGCGCCCGGCTTTCCGTTCCGCGCCGATCAACTTCGTATTTGTGAACACGTCGATTCCCTCGCGCCGAAACACCGCTTCGATCGTGGCGCTTTCGTCCACATCAAAGTCGTGCAACACATGCGTGCTCCGCTGGATCAATGAGACCTTCACGCCAAACCGGGCGAAGAACTGCGCAAACTCCACTGCCACCGCGCCCCCGCCTAAAATAATCAACGATTCCGGTGGTTGTTTGAGCTTCAGCGCGCCGTCGCTCGTGAGATAATCCACCTTGCTCAGGAACGGCGCCGGTGGCGGCGCGACCTTCGATCCGGTGCTGATCACGAAATGATCCGCGGTCAGCTTCCCTCCCGTGCTCAATTCGATTGTGTGCGGATCCAGGAACTTTGCCTGCGCGCGCTCGAACTTGAACGTCCCTTCCGTAAGCTGCGTCCCACGGTAATCGGAGAACTCCTTCACAAGCGCATCCTTCCGCGCCATGACCCTGGCAAAATCAAATCCGACCTTTCCCGCGCGAATCCCAAACGCCTCCGGGTGCGACACCCGATGCATCACCTCGGAGGCGTAGAGCAGCGCCTTGGTCGGCATGCAGCCGCGCAGGATGCACAGGCCGCCCACCTCCGCGCCGCCCTCGATCACGATCGTGTTCAGGTCCGCGTCCGCCGCCGTGCGCGCCGCCGCATAACCTCCACTGCCGCCCCCGATCACCGCCACGTCATAATCACGCTTTGACATGCCCCATAGCTTGGTGGCGCACCGCCCGCTTTTCAACCCCTTTGCCCGCCTCCTTGCCGTGCCGGCCCGCAATTGACAGAACGCCTGTTGCGTTCGATTATTCGCGGCATGAACGAGATCATTTATCCGCGCAGTCCGCGTGAGACAATGGCCGGTTGGGTCTATCTGCCCAGGTTCGTCGACAAGATCCGCCTGCACCTGGCGGGCAAGCTGCACAAGGATTACCAGGAGAATTTCACGAAGGGATTTGACGGCGCGTGGCTCAAGGCGGCCGGCGTCTCCGCCGAACAAATGATCGAGGTCGTTAAGAACTCCGTCACGGATGGGCAGGTCGCCGATTGGGTGGCGAAAAACGTGAAGAAGACCGATGCCGAGAAGGCTGCGTTCCGGGATTTTGTTCTCAAGCGCGGCACAGAGGGCGGAGAGATCACCGAGCGGCTCAATATGCGCAAGCGCGAGTCCAATCTCACGCACCGTGACGACATCCAATGCTTCGTGGACTACATTGACGCCGACGAGAAGCGGATCTGATCCGCGCCCGTCAGCGTTCAATCCACTACAGCAAACCGCGGCACGCCGAAATGAAACCCGGTTTCGTCCTGATATCCGAGCGGCACCCGTTGAATGATGGCAGCGCACACCCGTGCTATGGTTGTCCCAAATAGCTTCCCGAGGGTCATGGCCGCAGAATGACTTCCCCGCCCGCGGGTGGCTAGTCCTATTTTGCTGACAAGTCGATTTTTCCTGGCAACGGCTTTCGCGCGGTGTTGGCGTACGCTTTACGAGCCACCCTTCCGTGCCTGGTCCCAGATCAACACCTGGTCCTGCCGCACCCAACCGGCGCGCTGCGACGAATCCATCACCTGCAGCCAATTGTCCTTGCGATCCAGTATCTCCAGCTCGATTCCATCGCGCACCTTGTACAGGCTTTGCGACTCATCCAAAGGTCCGATCCGCACGTCCGCCTCGCCTGCCGTGACAATTGCCGTTGCCACCAGGTAATTCCGGCTCAACGCCTCCGCGAGACTCGATCCGAACACCACTGTCGCCACTCCGGCAACCGCCAGCCAGATTCTCAACTTGCGTCCGAGCTCCGGCCGCCATTGGCCCGCCGCCAGCAATCCAAAAAACGCCCAACCAGCCGCCGTTGTCGCCACAGTCCATTCATTGACCGTGAGCAAGCCCAGATAACGCGCCCATGGATCCGCGTGAAACGGCACGCCGCCCCGCGCCTGCGTGCGCGCAAATTGCAGATTCGCCTGCACGTCCGGGTCGCGCGGCGCAAGTTGCTCCGCCTGCCGCCACGATGCAATCGCCTTTCCCACCTGTCCCTGCTTGAACAGAGCGTCACCCCGGTTGAAATACAGCGCCTCCGAAGCCTGCCCGCCCTGCAACAGCTTGTCATAGACGTTTGCCGCCGCCGCGTAATTTCCCTGTTCGTAAAACCGGTTCCCTTCGTCGAACGCCCCCGCAAAATCCGCCGCGTTCACTCGCGCCATCGCGAATACACACACCAGAACCATGGCCAATATCCGCCTCATACCCGCACCTCCCGCATTCCCTCCAGCGCCGCTTCCGCCTTCGGCACGAGCGCCACCAAATCCTCGTTTGTCTCCTGATGCGCATAGCGCGCCTGGTTGCAGGCCTGGAACAATTCCCTGACGAGATCCCGCGTTTCCCCGTCCATATCGCCCGGCTCCAATCGCTCCTCGACCACCGCCTCCGTGATCGCTGATGCCGGCAGATCCAGCCGCGCCCCGAGTTGTTCCTGCAACAGCCGAAATAACGTCGCAAAAAACTCCTCGCGCGCGTTCTCGTTCGCCGCGCGCCGCAATTCCCGCAGCCCGCTCCGGATCTTCTGCTCAGCGTTCAAACGCCGCCGCAACCTCGGATTTCCCGCGAGCTTCTCCTGCTGCCTGCGCCGCACGAACAACACCGCCCACGCCAGCACCGGCACTCCCTGCAACGCCAGAAACCACGGCCTCACCGCCAGCGGCGGCGCGATCTGCGCCAGTTGCCCCGGACGCTGCTTGATTTGCGCAATGTCCCGCGCCGGTGTCGACGCAGTCGCGGTCGTGTCTGTCACCGACGGCGGCGGAAGGGATGCGGCGCTCGGCCGCACGATCAACGGCACCGCCGGTTGCGTCAGCGTGCGAAAACTCTTCTGGTCCGGGTCGAAAAAGCTGAACGTGAACGGCGGCAATTCCTTCGTCTCCATGTTTTGCGGCACCACCGTCAGCGCAAAACTCTTGGTTCCGCTGATCGCCATCTGGTCCGATGGCTGAAATTCGCTGGTGGGCGGATACACCTTGAACTGCTGCCATGCGGGCTGGTCCGGCAAGGTCAGCGTGTCCATGCCGCCCCGGCCGCTGATCTGCACTTTCACGGTGATCGGATCACCCACGGCTACGTTGGTCGGGCTCACTTCGGTGGTGAGCGAAAAATGTCCCACCGCCCCGCTGAACCCCGGCGGCGCGTTGTTTCTCGGCACCGGCAGGGCCTGCACTTCCACAGTGTCGCTCTGCGGGCTTACCCGTTGTCCGCGCGTAGGCTGGCCGAAGAAATCGAACGGACCCATCAACAACTGAGCCGTGCATTGCGCGGGCCCCAGTTCCAGCTTCCCGGCTTTCACCGCCGTGCACGACATCGCCAGCGGCACCACCGTGTAGCCCACATTGCCCAACCGAACCTTGTGCTGCTGGCCTTCGATCATTTTGCCAACTGTGAATCCCTCCGCCTGCATCGGCGTGAGTTGGAAATCCCTCATGTTCGCCACCCCTTCGCGCAGATACAATTCCAACTGGATCGGCAGCACCTCGCCCACATACACCTCCGCTTTTGGCAGCGATAATCTCAAGATCGCCAGCTCCGGGTTTGCCGCGTTTGCTGTCGACGGGGGCGTGCCCGCTTTGACCACTTTCAATTTCACCGGATCGGTCTTGAATTGCTGTCCGCCGATGTCGGCCGTCACGGAAGGGATTGTGTATTCTCCCGGCTGCGACGCCATGATCGCGAACGTTTCGGAAACGGTCGATGATACCTGGCCGTTCACCATCGTGATCTGGCTCGATTGTCCCTGACTGTATGCCTGCAAATTCGCAACCGGCGGCAGCACTGGGAATGGATTCGGCGTCCCGCCCTCCGCCGTCATCGTCAGCGTGGCAGTCTCTCCCACCGTGATCGTGTCCCGATCCAATGAAATCGTGAAGTTCGCCGCCCTCGAGCCGGTCGCCAAGACCAGCAGCATCATCACCAGCCACAAGCAAACCGCATCCCTCCGCGCAGACCATGCACCTACCGTGCGGATCGCCCGTTTTCGCAGTTTTCTTTCTATTTGTAACTGATTCAGCATCAATATTTCCGGAGCGCCCCAATTGCGGACTCCCGGCCGATCGAAGCCCAACCACTTAACCCGGCCAGCCGCCACTTGTCCAGCGGCAAGCGCCCCCAGCGCCTACTCGACCGGACGCTTTATGGACAAGCCCGCCGCCCATTTGTTCGCCCAAAATGAAGATTTGAACCCCGCCCCGTCCCGTCTTACGTTCCCACATGGCTGTCGCTGCCCAACTGGATTCGTTCCGCAAATTCCTGGACACCGGCGGCCTCCCCGAACTCGGCCCCGGCCCGCGCCCGGAGGTCCTCACGCACGACCAACTCGAACCGCCGCTCGACCGGCTTCTCGCCCAAAGCTCGCTCACTTCCACCGATCGCGATCTCGTCCGGGCCCTGATTCTCCTCTGGCACGACCGTCTCGACGCCGCACACACCATCGCCCAGGGAATCGACAACCCCGACGGCAGTTTCATCCACGCCATCGTCCACCGCCGCGAACCCGATTACGGCAATTCGAAATATTGGTTTCGCCGCACTGGCGGTCATCCTGCCTATCCCAGCCTCGCCGACCGTGCTGCCAAACTCCTCGAATCCCGCAAAGCCGGTTCGCTCCGCAACGAATTGATTCCGCATGGGCAATGGGAACCCTTCGCTTTCGTCGACCTCTGCGAATCCGCCGCCCGCCGCCCCGCCTCCGATCCCCAGACTCAACTCCTCCGTGAAATCCAGTCCCTCGAATTTCGAGTCCTGCTCTCGCACCTCCTCCACGAAGACTCTGGCTGCGAGTGATCCAGGCAAAACGCGTCGCATCGAGCGCCCGTCTCTCACGTCCGGCGCGTCCTTTTCCTGTCCACGCAACACGCAACATGCAACAGCCGCCCCGCGCGTCGCCATCCTCAATCTTCCATCCTCGCCTTTTTTCATTTCCCCCCAGCCCCGACCACCGCCTTCACCAACCCATCAATCGTATGCGGCTTTGCCTCCGCCGCCGGTTTTAACCCCAGCCCCGCCAGCGTCTTCGTCGTCTCCGGCCCGATCGACGCCAGCTTGACGCGCGGAAACTTCTTCGCGAGCGCCGGCAGATCAAACCGCGCGTGGAAATTCTCCACCGTCGAACTGCTCGTGAACGTGACCCAATCCGCCCCTTCCTCCAGGAGCTTCGCCACCGCGCCAGTCCGGTCCTCGGTCTCCGGCACCGTCTTGTAGCACGCCACATCGTCCACGATCGCTCCCATGGACTCCAACTCCTTCGGAAGGTCCGGGTTCGCCACCTCCGCGCGCATCAACAAAATCTTCAGGTTCTCGATGCTCTCGTAATCCGCGAACGCCCGCGCGATTTTCGCCGTCACATATTCCTCCGGCATCAAGTCCACCTTCAGGTGCAATTCCTTCAACTTCGCCGCCGTCGACGGTCCCACCGCCGCAATCCGCATCCCGCCCAGGTCCCGCATGTCCTCGAACGCCTTGAAAAACGTCTCGAAAAACATCGTCACCCCGTTCGGGCTCGTGAACACGATCCAATCGTAAGAATTCAACTCGAGCAATGCATCCGCCAAATCCTGGTGCCGGTCCGTCGGCGCAATCCGGATCGTCGGAATTTCCAGCACCTCGGCGCTCAACTCGGTCAACCGCCGCGTCAATTCGCTCGCCTGCTCCCGCGTCCGCGTCACCACTATCCGCTGGCCGAACAATGGCCGCTTCTCGTACCAGTTCAGTTTCCCCCGCAGTTTTACCACGTCGCCGATGACCGTGAGCGCCGGCGGCTTCAACCCAGCCTTTTCCACCGCATCCGGAATCGTCGCCAGCGTTCCTTCCACCGCCTGTTGCCGGCCCGTCGTTCCCCACCGCACCATCGCCACCGGCGTTTTCGGCGACAGCCCGTTCTTCAGCAGTTCCGACGCTATCTCCCGGATGCGCGTGACCCCCATCAACACCACCTTCGTCCCCGGAATCTTCGCCACCTGCGCCCAATCGACGCTCGTCTCGTCCTTCTCCGGGTCCTCGTGCCCGGTGATCACTGTGTAGCTCGAGCAATGGTCGCGATGCGTAATCGGGATTCCCGCGTAATTCGGCCCCGCCACCGTCGATGAAATTCCCGGCACCACCTCGAAATTCACCCCTTCCTCCGCCAGGCGCTCCGCCTCCTCGCCGCCGCGCCCGAAGATATAAGGATCGCCGCCCTTCAGCCGCACCACCGTCTTCCCCTCTCGCGCCTTTTTCACCAGCAGGTCGTTCAGCTCCTCCTGCGACATCGCATGGTCCTTCGACCGCTTCCCGCCATAAATGATCTCCGCCTCCCGCGGCGCCATGCGCAACAGGTCCCGGTTGATCAGCGCATCGTACACCACCACGTCCGCGCGACCCAGCAACTCCGCCCCGCGCAACGTCAGCAGCCCCACGTCCCCCGGTCCGGCGCCCACCAAATAAACTGTCCCTTTCACTTTCATGTCTGGTCACTGTATTCCCTCCTCCCCCTCCCGGCAATCCGTCCTTCCACTGCCGCAGCAGGGGAGCATCAGGAGGGGTCAGTCCTATAATTGTGAAAATTATCTGCTTTTCCGCGATTCGGCTAAAACAGTCCCCGCGTCTGCTGCGAAACCAATGACGCGTAATAACCTCCCAAATCCATCAATTCCCTGTGCGTACCGGTTTCCTGAATTTGCCCATCCTTCAACACGATGATGCGGTCGGCGTTGATCACCGTAGACAGCCGGTGGGCGATGATGAATGTCGTGCGATCTTTGGTCAGGCGTTCCAGGGCATCCTGCACCAGCGTCTCTGATTCTGCGTCCAGCGCGGAAGTGGCTTCGTCCAGCACCAGAATGGGCGGATCCTTGATCAGCGCGCGGGCGATCGTCAGCCGCTGGCGTTCGCCCGCCGAGAATCGGCAGCCTCGCTCGCCCGCCATGGTTTCATAACCGTCCGGCAGGCGCGTGATGAAATCGTGCGCGTTGGCTGCCCGCGCGGCGCTTTCAACCTCGCGCGTCGAACTGTTGGGCCGCCCGTAGGCGATGTTGCTCCTCACCGAATCGTTGAAAAGCAGCGGGTCTTGCAGGATCACTCCGATGTTTTGCCGGAGAGAACGCTGCTTGAGCGTTCTGAGGTCCCGACCGTCGATCAACACCGCCCCTTCCTCGGGATCATAGAAGCGCATCATCAACGCCATCAACGTCGTCTTGCCCGAACCGGAGGGCCCGACGATTGCCACTGTCTCGCCGGCGTTTACCTTGAAGTCAATCCCGTTCAGCACCGGCTTGGACCGTTGCCCGTACCCAAACCGGACGCAATTGAATGTCACTTCGCCGCGCAGGCGCGTCACCTCACTCGCCCCGGGCGCGTCGCAAAGGTGTTCCTTCGTGTCGAGGATCGAAAAAATTTCATCCGCCGACACGCCCGCGCGCTGGATCGTCTGGAACACATTCGTCAATCCCTGCACCGGGCCGAACAGTCCGCCCAGGTAACCGAGAAACGCCACCAATGCCCCCAACGTCATTTTCCCGTGCAGGATCAACGCGCCGCCGAGTAGGATTGCGGCCATTCGCGCCAGGAAAACCACCATGTTGGTTGCCGCTCCCAATCCCGCGTCTATTCCCACGCCGCGGATGCCGATGCGATTGGCCTCGGAAACGGAACGCAGAAGCCGATGCTTCTCCGCGTCCTCCATCGAGAAACTGCGCACCGTCACGATCCCCGACAGCACTTCACTGAATCGCGCGTAAATTGACGACCAATGATGCATCAGGCTGCGCTCGCGGCGGCTGCGCTCTGGGCCGGCCAGCGTGGCAATCAATCCGGGCAGCGGCAGGAAACAAATCACCAGCGCCGCGAGTTTCCAATTCATCTGCACCATGATGAACAGCGAGATTCCCAGGTATAGAATGGCCGGAAAAATGTTCAGCAGGACATGGTTCACCGCCTCCGTGAAACCGTTGATGCTCCGGTCCAGCCGCGAAATGATGGCTCCCACGCCTTCCGTGCGGTGAAACTCCCACGGCATCCGGTGCAAATGTTCCACCGTGGAATCCAGCACCGCGTAATGCACCCCCAGCCGCGTGCGCCACGCCAGCCAGATCGAAAAAGCCGCGCCCGCCTCGCGCAGAAGCCCCAGTCCGGTGAGCAATCCCACGCCGGTCGCGAGCTTTTGCGCCGGGTTTCCAGCGGTCAGGCTGTCGAAGATATATTTGAGCCACAACGGCTCGACCGCATTAACTCCAGCAGTGAGGAGGGTGAGCGCGAGAATGGCCAGTATCGATCGCCGGTATGGAAAGGCGAAGCGCAACGCGCGGCCCAGGCGGGGCCGCCCGGCCGAATCCGCTTTCCGCGTTGGCGCATAAACCGGCAATGGACCTAATAGACCCGCCCGTGCCGGGAGACGTTCGAATTTTCCCAAGTTTGCCAGCAGGCGGGATGCGATTTAGTTTGTTTGAGGAGCTTATCTAATGAAACCAAACCCGCTCATCGTTGGCGCCGGCCCCGTCGGGCTGGGAGCGGCGTTGTTTCTGCACCGGGCGGGAATATCCGCCCGAATCATCGACGAGGCGGAAAAACCGTCCATTTATTCGAAAGCGTTGGCCGTCAATCCCCGGACGCTGGAGATACTGGAACAAACGGGCGTTACCGAAAAAATGCTGGCACTCGGATTGCCCATCCGTGGAGGCCGATTCTGGCAGCATGAGAAGGTGATTGGCGAAATGAGGTTTGAAAAACTCCTGCACAAGTACCGCTTCATGCTGGCCCTGTCCCAGGCCACAACGGAGCGACTGCTCAATGAGGCGCTCGAAGCCGCAGGCGGAAAAGTCGGGCGCGGCACCCGGCTTATTGGTTGCGCCAGTGGTGGCGACGGCGTTGAAGCCCGATTGGAGCGCTGCCGCGATGGCACCTCCGAAACTGTGCAGTGCCCCTGGCTCTTTGCCGCAGACGGGGCGCACAGCACGGTCCGCCACAGCCTTGGGATTAATTTTGACGGCAGCAGTTTTGTCGCGCCGTGGCATCTCGCGGACCTGCCCCTGAAAACCTCCCTCGAATCCAACTTCGCTCACGTGTTCCTCCATGACGCTGGATTTGTGTTCCTCCTTCGCGTCATCGACGACGCCTCGAGCCACTCCCGGAATCCCGCCGTGTGGCGGGTTATCAGCAATCGGCGGGAACTGCTCGCGAAAATTCCAATGGCTGAAATTGCCGGCGCCCCGGTGTGGGAATCGGATTTTCACATTTCCCACCGGATCAACGAGCGCCTGCAGGCTGGCAATGTGTACTTCGCCGGTGACGCGGCGCATATTCACTCACCCATGGGCGCGCGGGGAATGAACCTTGGCCTGGAGGACGCGTGGGTGTTCGGTGAATTGGCCAGGCGCGGACAGATGAATCGCTACGAGACCCTCCGCAAGCCGGTGGATCAACTGGTGGTAAACCGCGTCGAACGCCTTTCCCGGATGGTTCGAGCCGACTCTGGGATTGCCCGTCTGGCTCGTTCGCTGGTGGTCTATTCCCTGATGAAATTTCCTCCAGTGTATCGGCGCGTCGTGACCGTCTTCACCGGATTGGATCACAGGCTGGAACCACCACTGGAACAATCATCAGGGTCAAGAAGTCCCGAAGGTGAGCATGATCTCGTACACGGGAAACCGAGCCATGCACATTCCTCCTGAGAGAGCAATCTCCCGGAGCTACATCATCTTCAACAGCGTGTCCGCCATCTCCGATGGTGTCGCGGCCACACCGATTCCCGCGTCCTTGAAAGCTTCAATCTTCGCCGCGGCCGTGCCTTTGCCGCCGCTCACGATGGCTCCTGCGTGGCCCATGCGGCGGCCGGGAGGGGCTGTGGCCCCGGCGATGAATCCCGCCACCGGCTTCTTGCAATTCTTCTTGATCCAAGCCGCGGCTTCCTCCTCCGCCGACCCGCCGATCTCGCCGATCATGATGATGCCCTTCGTCTCCGGATCGTCATTGAACATCTTGATGATGTCGAGGTGCGACGTGCCGTTCACCGGGTCGCCACCGATGCCGATGCAGGTGGATTGTCCCACACCGCGCGACGTGAGCTGCCAGACGGCTTCGTAGGTGAGCGTTCCGCTGCGCGAGACCACGCCCACGTTGCCGCGCTTGTGGATGTAGCCCGGCGCGATGCCGATGCGGCAGCCGCCGTGCGAATCCTTGCCCGTCCCCGGCGTGACGACACCCGGGCAATTCGGCCCGACCAGCCGCGTCCGCTTGCCTTCCATCGCGCGTCTTACCTGGATCATGTCCTTCACCGGAATGCCTTCCGTGATGCAAACGACCAAGTCAAGGTCGGCATCCACCGCTTCGAGGATCGCGTCGGCGGCGAAGGGTGGGGGAACAAAGACCGTCGAAACCGTCGCGCCAGTCTGCCGGACCGCCTCGGCCACCGTGTCGAAAATGGGAACCTGGTTTTCGAAAAGCTGCCCGCCCTTTCCCGGAGTCACGCCGGCCACCACCCTGGTGCCGTAGGCGAGACTGAGTTGCGTGTGACGGGCGCCGAAGCTGCCGGTGATGCCCTGGACGAGAATCTTGGTTTCAGGTGTAACGAGGATGGCCATGTTCGAAACGGGTCTTTATTGGTGTAATAAATTCAAACTCATCGCCCCGGATTGCGCTTGTGAATGCAGATGCTGTTCCCATCGGGGTCGAAAATCATCGCCATGCGGCAGTTCGGGCAATCCATCGGCTCAATGCGGAACTTCACGCCACTGGCTCGCAGGTGCGCAATCGCCTCATCGAAATTCTCCACTTCCAGCGCCGCGCTGCAGCCGTCCGGACTCGGCTTGAAGGCCGCCGCCGATCCGATTGCCAGCGTATATGGCCCGAACTCGTACTCCACCCACCTGCCGTGGTCCGACTCGGTCACCGTCGTGGGCTTCAATCCCAGCGCGCCTTCGTAGAACTTGCGCGCCCGCGGCATGTCCGTGACCGCATAGCAGCAAAACGCCAGTTCAGTAACCTTCAACATTTCGGGACGTTGTTTACTTTCCGACGGCTTTGACAACCTTCTGCGCCGCGTCGGCCATCGAATCGCCGGTGACCAGCTTCAAGCCGGACTCGGCGAGGGTCTTCTTCCCGGCTTCGACGTTGTTGCCTTCGAGCCGGACCACCAGCGGCAGTTTCAACCCGGTTTCCTTAACCGCCGCCACGATGCCGGTGGCGATCACGTTGCAATCCATGATGCCGCCAAAAATATTCACCAAAATCCCGTGCACATTCGGGTCGCTCAGGATGATTTTGAACGCCGCGGTCACCTGGTCCTTGCTCGCGCCGCCGCCGACGTCGAGGAAGTTCGCCGGGCTGCCGCCGAAATGCTGGATGATGTCCATGGTGGCCATCGCCAGGCCTGCGCCGTTCACGAGGCACGCAATGTTGCCGTCCAGCTTGATGTAATTGAGGTTGAACTTGCTCGCTTCGATCTCCAGCGGCGCTTCCTCGGCCAGATCGCGCATTTCCTGGATGTTCTTGTGGCGATAAAGCGCATTGTCGTCGAGGCCCATCTTCGCGTCCACCGCCATCAGCGTCTCCTTGCCATCCGGCCCTTCAATGATGCACAGCGGATTGATTTCCAACAGCGAGGCGTCGCATTCCCACCACGTGCGATAAACCCCTTGCAGCAATTTCGCACCCGACGAAATCAAATCACCCTTCAGGCCCAGCGCCTGCGCCAGCTTGCGTCCCTGGTATGGCATGAATCCAACCGCGGGGTCCACGTGCTCGCGGATAATTTTCTCGGGAGTTTTGGCGGCGACTTCTTCGATGTCCATTCCGCCTTCGGTGCTTGCCATCAGCAAGGGCTGCGAAGCCGCCCGATCCAGGAGCACCGCCAGGTAAAGTTCCTTTTTGATCGCCGGGGCGGCGGCGACGAGCAACTTGCTCACGAGCCGTCCCTCGGGTCCGGTCTGCTTGGTGACCAGCACCTGCCCGATCATCGCGCGCGCCTTCTCCAGCACGTCCTTGGCGCTGGTGCAGAGTTTCACGCCGCCCTGAAAACCGCTCTTGAAGGTGCCCTTGCCGCGGCCGCCCGCGTGGATCTGGGACTTGACCGCCACCAGCTTCCAGCCGGCGGCGAAGAGTTTTTCAGCGACGGCAAAAGCCGCCTCGGGCGTCGCGCAAACTTCGCCGGGGGGAACGGCGACACCGTATTGGGCGAGCAATTGTTTCGCTTGATATTCGTGAATATTCATCGTGCCTGACTTCTATGGACAAAGCAGAGCGCAATCTAGGTAACGACCTCGGGTGCGTCAACGGCGAAACACAACAAAACAGCTTGCAGAATTCGCCTTTCTGCTTCATAACATTAGCCGCCCTGTGGAGGCGCTCTCCCAAGAGTTACTCGACGGGCAAGGACTATGAAAACGCAGATTCCACTGGCCATTCATTACTTGTTGCCCGGGCTTGGAGCAGCCCGCGAGCCGCAGGGTCATGGGCGGTCGCAATCAGATAAAAACCATGAAAAACCGGGTTCAAGGGCTGTCTTCGTGCCTGCTGGCGATTGCCACGCTGGCAATTTTTTCCGCTTCTCCGCCGGCGGACGCGCAAACTTTCACTCTCGATAATCCGCTGCTGACCGCCCGCTGGCAGCACGGCGCCGCGCTCCTTCCGAACGGCCTGGTGCTCATGGCCGGCGGGAAATTTGCGAACGACTTTTCTGCGAGCGATTTCGCGAACACCAACAGTTGCGAACTTTACGACGTTGCCACGGGCGTTTCACGCGCCACCATGCCCATGGCCGAGCCCCATGCGGACGGCGCGCTGATTCAATTGCCCAACGGCAAGGCGCTGGCTGTCGGCGGTGAGGACTTCGGATTCGCGAGCAGCGCGGTGGCGGAATTGTTTGATCCTACGAGCAATACCTGGACGAACACCGGTTCGCTGCATGCGGACCGCGAAGGGTTTCCCGCCGTGTTGCTGCCCAACGGGAAGGTCGCGGTTTTCGGAGGCTACGACAATAACTTCGGCATCGAATTGAACAGCACCGAAATCTACGACCCGGCTTCCGGCACCTGGTCAAGCGGAGCGTCCATGGGTTTCGGCGCGGATTCGCAGAGCGCCACTGTGCTGCAGGATGGGACCGTTCTCGTGGCCGGCGGCAGCATTGACGGCTTTCAGACCAACGCCGCCCTCTTGTACAATCCAACCAGTAACACATTCACCAACGCCGGTTCGATGAATGACGCGCGCAGCGGCCATGCGGCGGTGTTGCTCCCCAACGGCAAGGCCCTTGTTGTCGGTGGCGCCGTTACCGCCGAACTCTACGATCCCTCCAGCCACACCTGGACCCGGACTGCCCCGCTGAACACGTACCGGTCCTATCCTTCCGCCACCTTGTTGACCAACGGCCAGGTGCTCGTTATTGGGGGTGATCCTGGCGAGACCAGTGCCGAACTCTACAATCCCACGAATGACACCTGGACACTCACCGGGTCGCTGAATGCCGGCCGTGTCTTTCACACCGCGACGCTGGTCGCCGGTGGGCAGGTATTGGTGGCCGGCGGTGACGCCGGGACGATAGGATACTTTAACGGCCCGCCCATGCCCGATGTCGAAACCTACAATCAAACCGCGCAGTTCAACCTGATCGGTTCCGCACTCGGCAATCCCAATCTCAACTGGACGAACAGCGGCGACACCAACTGGTTCGTGGAAACGACAAACACTTTTTTGAGCGCGTATGCCGTTCAGAGCGGCAGCGTCACCAATAACCAATCCACGACCCTGTCCGTGACCGTGACCGGCCCGGGAGTGGTGACATTCTTCTGGTCGAGCATCGCCAATGATACGAACGGGGGATTCTTCTACAAATTCTACATTGACAATCTTGACGCCGGGATTCCGGCGTACCTCTCTGGAAGCGCCGATTGGAACAAAGTGGGCCCCTTTTCGGTTCCCGCCGGCCAGCACACTTTAAACTGGTCAGTAACCGCCAACGGCGACACCGATCCCACGGAAGCCGGATATCTGGACCAGGTGGAGTACTCCGCCTTCAGCTCAACCACCCCGGTGATCGCGCCAATCGGGTGGTGGAAGGGGAATGACAACGCCTTCGACAGCGCGGGAACCAACAACGGCGTCTTGCAAGGCAACGTGGCCTACGCACCCGGAATTCTCGGGCCGGCATTCAATTTCGACGGGGGAGACGAATACGTCGAACTGCCGGCTGTAAGCAGCGCTCTTCCCCAGGGCACGATTTCACTCTGGACCTATGTGCGCAGTTGGAACTGGTTCTCGGCCCCGGCTGGCATGTTCCTGTGGTCGGGAGTGCCATACCTGCCTGACAGTGGCCATAGCTTTGATGGCATCAATCTCGGCACACATCGATCCTTCACCGCCACCGGCGAGCTGATGTTCGGAATCTTCACCAGCAGTTGGAACTGGGCCTTCAGCGGCGTGGTTCCCCAAACGAACACGTGGTATCATGTGGCCGGCACGTGGGGGCCGGGCGGGATTTGCGTCTATGTAAATGGCCAGCTCAAGGGTACCAATTCCTACACCGGCCCGGCTCCGGGCGACGCGCTCTACAACCTCATCGGCCGCTCGTCGTGGGACAATTCCGAAATCAATGGCATGGTCGACGACGTCCGTCTTTACAATCGCGCCTTGAGCGCGTCCGAGATCAGCCAGCTCGCGCAGGTGGGCGGCCCGCCGGTGTTGTCCATCACGCCGCTCGGCTTGAATGTTTTGCTCAGTTGGCCGCAGTCGGCCAGCGGCTTCATTCTCCAATCCTCGCCCAGCCTGGCGCCCACCAACTGGACCACCGTGACCAACCAGGTCTTCACGGTCGGCACCAATTCCGTCGTGACGAATGCCGCGGGCGGCTCAACCCGCTTTTATCGCCTGAAGCAGTAGCGATTCTCCGCTCCGAGTCATTTCACTTGATATTCCCGGGATGGCTGCGGCACATTGCGCGGGCATGAAAGCCGCGCTCGCGCTGATGTTGCTGGTGGCCGTTCTGTGCGGTGAAGCAAGCCTGTGGGCCAGGCCGCCCGCCGATTCGGGGCCGGTCACGCTCTTCGGCAAGGAATACGTGCGGCTGGCGGACTGGGCGCACGCGAACGATTTCGAAATCCACTGGCTCAAGCGCGACGAAACCGTCCTGGTCACCAATCGTACCGCCAGGCTGGCCTTCGATGTGGATTCGCGCGGCGCGGAGGTCAATGGCATCCACGTCTGGCTTTCGCATCCCATCGTCGAGCGGAACGGACTGGTTTACATCTCCGATCTCGACATCCGGACCGCACTGCGGCCCGTTCTCTATCCGGCGCGCCACAACAGCAAGGTGCAGAACATCGTGCTCGATCCCGGCCACGGCGGCAACGATCCCGGCAACCTCGATGGCCTCCGACAGGAGAAAAAATACACGCTGCTGATGGCGGAGGAGTTGAGCGATCAATTGCGGCGCGCCGGATTCAAGGTATCGCTGACGCGCACGAGAGACGCTTTTGTGTCGCTGAGCGAGCGGCCCGAGCTAGCCCGGCGGCGTGGCGCGGACCTGTTCATCAGTATTCACTGGAACAGCGTGAGCGCCGGGCGCAAGGACACCCGCGGAGCGCAAACCTATTGCCTCTCGCCCGCCGGAGTGGCCTCGACAAACGGCGGCAACGGACCCACTGGCGCCAGCAGCCAGCCGGGCAACGCGAACAACGATCGCAACATGCTCCTCGCCTACTCGATTCAGAAATCGCTCGTCAAAAAACTCGGTGTCGAAGACCAGGGCGTCCGCCGCGCCCGTTATCAAGTCCTTCGCGAAGCGGAAATGCCCGCCGTGCTGATCGAGGGCGGCTACATGTCTCATCCCGTGGAATCGCGGCACATCTACGACGCCGCATATCGCCGGCAAATGGCCGGGGCCATCGTCGAAGGAGTCATCGCCTACCGCAGCCTGGTCGAGCAGGCGCGGTAAGTATCGGCCCTACTCAGGCTCGGGTTTCCAGGGCCCTGTCAATTGGAGATCGTCGATCAAAAACTCCAGCGACCCGTTGCCCTTGAATTCGATGGCAAACCAATCCACACCTCCCGGCGACAACTTCGGAAACGAACTCAATGGCAGGCTGAATTTCTGCCAGCCGTTGGTCACCGTGGCCACGATGGAACTTTCCGACGTAACCTGGTTCGTGGTGAAAGCGTTGTCGTAAAGAGTGAATCCCACGTGACCGCTGCCGCCCTTCGTCCGCATCCAAAGCAGCACGCCGGTGGCGTCATGGCTTACAAATTGCCAGCCGCGAATTCGCGTCGTGCCGATTGCCACCGACTTTTGCCCGGCGCTCAAAGAAACCTTCAGCGAGTAATGCCCGCTGTGCGCGATCGGATCGACTGAAAGAGAGCTCCCTGACTTCCCGGTCAATGTCCATCCTTCCGTTCCGTGCTCAAATCCCTCCAGAAACGGCCGGAATGGCCGCGATGCAGACAGCCCGAGGAGTTGCGGGCGGCAAATGCGCATGGGAGAATAATTTGTTCCCGCGGAATCAGTCACGCGAACGAAATATACGATCGGCACGTTGAGATCGTACACGGGCGATTGCGCCACCCAATCCTGGTCCGACAAGGTCATCGGGTAAGTCCTCCAATCGCGCGCCGGCCAATGCCCGGGAGCATCCGCGCTGGCCAGCAGGGCGACCCCGGCATTCGTTTCGAGATGGACCGGATGCCAGACGATTTGCAGGTGGCGGGTGTCGATGGGCTCCGCGCGCAGACTCTCAAATCGGCCCCGATGAACCTGCGCTTCGGAGATGCGCAGGGGATAAACCGCGTTTGTCACCCAGGAATCCGCGGGACGGGAATCGACCGCCAGGGAGGGCAGACCAATCAGCAGGGCAATCAATGCGGGCCAGCGCGCGAGCATGGACAGTCATCGCACGCGAGCGCAACCCGCGCAAGCAGGGTGGCGGATCATCCGCCTTTCGGCTTTCCGCCCCCGCCTCCGCCGCGCTTTCCGCCGGCGGTGAGGATCGTGCCGCTTAAAAATCCCACGGCGAAGAACCCGACATACATGATCGCCGCCGGTTGCGTGAGGTCGTGAGGGAGCAGGGGAGGCAGGGAGAGCGGCACGTAACTGCGGTTGTGCATCCCCATCAATACAAGCAGCAGGGCGATGACGATGAGGAAGATGGTCTTGAATAGGAGCCTGGCATTCATAGCGGAATCCGCCTGACGCTAGGAAATAACCCCGCCGCCGTCAATCCCGCCCACTTTATTCCGCCCACTTCATTTGGGATGGATTGCGCCGGTGATTCGGCTTAGCATGGCTTGCGCATGAGCATCGCCACCAAAACCGGAGACAAAGGCACCACCGGTCTCATGTACAACCGGCGTGTGCCGAAATCGCATCCGCGCGTCGAGGCCTACGGCTGCGTCGATGAACTCAATGCCGCCATCGGCATGGCGCGCGCAACCGCAAAGCAGAATTTCATCTCCGAGAAGTTGCTCGCGATTCAGAAGGACCTCGTTGCCTTGATGGGAGAGCTGGCGACCGCGGTCGAGGATCTGCCGCGTTATTTGAAGGACGGCTATCCGGCGCTCACGCCCGCGCTGACCGTGAAACTTGACGAAGGCGTGAAGGAAATCGAGGCGCAGAAGATCACGTACCAGGGGTGGGCCACGCCCGGCGGCAACGTCAATGCCGCCGCATTGGACATGGCGCGCACCATCTGCCGGCGCGCGGAACGCCGCGTGTGTGCCTTGCAGGAGGCCGGCCAATTGCAGAACGAGGAGATCATCATCTATCTCAACCGCCTTGCCGACCTCCTCTGGCTGCTCGCGCGCTGGGCGGAACTCAAATCGTAACCGCGCTTTTAGACCAGCAGCATCGCGTCCCCGTAGCTGAAGAACCGATACTGCTCGCGCACGGCTTCCGCATAGGCGGCCAAAACCATTTCTCTCCCGCGCGTTTCCCCGGGCGCGGCGAACGCGCTCACCAGCATCAACAGTGTCGAGCGCGGCAGGTGAAAATTCGTGAGCAGCGCGTCCACGATTTTGAATCGTGCCGGCGGATAAATGAATATCCTTGTGCGCCCTGTCCCTTGTTTGAGGCGCCCATCCTCCGTGGATGCGCTCTCCAGCACGCGCACGCTCGTCGTGCCCACCGCAATCACCCGGCCGCCGGACTTTTTTGTCTCGTTGATGGCGTTCGCGGTTTCCTCGCTTACTTCATACCGCTCCTCGTGCATCGTGTGCCCGGCAATCGTCTCGGACTTCACCGGCGCAAACGTCCCGAGCCCCACGTGCAGCGTGACAAAACAAATTCTCACGCCCCGCCTGCGAATCTCCGCCAGCAGTGACTCGGTGAAATGCAGTCCTGCCGTCGGCGCCGCGACTGATCCCGGAGTTGCGGCGTATACCGTTTGATAACGTACCTTGTCGGCCTCAAGCCCGGCGGGATTTTCGCGATTGATGTACGGCGGCAGCGGAATCTCCCCCAATGAATCAAGCTGCCGCGTGATTTCCGCCGTCCCTTTGAACTGCAGCCGCCGATGTCCCTCTGCGTTTGTCTCAGTGACAACGGCGTTCACTTCTGTCGTGTGGCCGGCCGTGTCGCGGAAGATTATTTCCGTTCCCACGCGCGCCCGTTTGCCGGGCCGCAGCAGGACCCACCAGTCGTTTGTGGCATTCTCCTCCAGGAGCAGCACTTCAAATTGTCCGTGGGTCTTCGCGTTGACGCCGCGCAGCCGGGCGGGAATCACCTTGGAGTTGTTGAGCACCAGAACGTCACCCGGCCGGAGGAATTCCAGAATTTCCGGAAATCCCTTATGCTCGATTTTTCCCGAAGACCGACTCAAGACCAGCAACCGCGACTGGTCGCGCTCGGTCGCCGGGACCTGTGCGATCAGTTCCGGGGGGAGCGGAAAATCAAAATCGGCGGTTTTCAATTCACTCATGGCCGAATTCAGGAGTCACAGGTCTGCTTTAACGATATTGGCACACCCTTTTCGGAGTTGAATCGCCTCGTTTTCACCCTAACGGGACCACTCCGAGCAATCAATTCAGCCCTGGTCGGGCTTTTTCCGGAGAGCTTATGCACAACCCCCGGGATTGTGAATAACTTCTGAATAAAATTTCCGTGAGATTAGGATTGACAGGAAATGCAGGGAAATGGTTTAAAGTGGGGCGTTGTGGATAAGAGTGGGGTTGAGTTTGGCCCGACTTTTCAAGACATGTCAGAAGCGAGCGCCAACGAAGTGATTTTTTACCGCTCCATTTTTCGTCATGGAATTGACGAAAAACGGAGAGTGCAGATCCCCAGCAAGTGGCGTCCCTCGCAGCCGAACGTCGAGTTCACTCTGATTCCCTGGCCGAACGGCGCGCTGCCCGATGCCTGTCTGCTCGTGTTGCCGCCGGCGGAAATGCTGGCGCTCGCGGCCAAGATCAAACAGATGCCGTCGGCCGATCCGAAGGCGCAGTCGCTGCGGCGGTTGATCGGCGGTCAATCGGCGAGCGCGGAGCTCGACAAGGGTGGACGCATTTGTCTGCCCGAGGAAATGGCCCGGCGGGCGGCCATTGGAAAGGAAGCGGTACTGGTGGGTTTGGTGGACCGGTTCGAGATCTGGAGTCCCGAACGGTATGACGCGGTGAGTGCGGTGGATGCGGCGCTGTTGCCGGAAGCATTCAAACTGATCTGATGTTATGAGCCTCGGAAAACTACTCGCAGCGGGACGGTGCCTGGTGGGAATGAAAGATACCGATAGTCCCTATCGCATGAACGCCACGAGCACCCTGCCGAAATTCGGCTCGCAAAAAAATCCGTTCACCACCGCGCCGGCGTCCGCAGCCTCGAAAGCCGATTCGTCCAGAACCATCGCAAGCGTCGCGACCGTTCCGGTGGCGGTTGCCGCCGAATCCAAACCGGAAAAGTTCGAGACACAATCGTTGTTCGATCCGGCGCCGGCCGCTCCTGTCGCGCGGATAATTGAGACACCCGCGCCCAAGGTGGAGCCGATTCCCGAGACGATCACACCGCGCCAGGCCGAGTCCGTCACGGTTCCCAAACAAATTTCCAAACCGGCGGTTCAGGAAAGCGAGTTGCCCGATCGCAAGGGAGAAGGGAAGTTGCAGAAGCAGGAGGCGCCATCCGTACGTCCGAAGACAAGTCTCGCCGAGCATGCGCGAACGATGGCGCGGGCGGTTGCGAAGCTGAATCCGTTGCGTTTGCTGCGGCTGGGCAAGCCCGGACCGACCGCCGTCAAGGTCCGACCCGCGCGTGCCGCGGTCCAGGCTGAGCTATCGCTCGAGCGGGTGCGCGTGGTGCGAAATGATTTGAGCGATGCGGACCTCGAGATCGTCCAGGCGCGGCCGGTGGCGGCGTTGCGCGAGCCCGCAGTCCAGAAATTAACGGTGCCTGTCACCCCGGCTCGGGCCGGGGAACCGACGGCATGGAATCGGATCACCTCGCGGTTGTTCGGCGCGGGACACACGGCGGTTCATTGAACAAAATGCGCAGTGCCAAGTTTCAGCCATATTCCGGTGATGACAGCGGAGGCGGTGCACGCCCTCGCGCCGCGGCCGGGCGGGAGATACGCCGACGGGACGGTCGGTGGGGGTGGACACGCGGCAGCCATATTGGCCGCGACTTCGCCGAATGGATGGTTGTTTGGATGCGATCGCGATGGCGCCGCGGTTGAGGCCGCGCGTGCGCGGCTCGCGGAGTTCGCGGGACGATTTGAAATCCGCCGCGGCAATTTCGCCGACCTGGCGGAGATGACGGAGCCGGGCGGGTATGACGGCGTGCTGCTGGACCTGGGCGTGAGTTCGCCGCAACTGGATTCGCCGGAGCGCGGATTCAGCTTCCAGCAGGAAGGTCCGCTGGACATGCGGATGGATACACGCCAGGAACGGACGGCGGCCGACCTGGTGAACGGGCTGCCGGCGGACGAACTGGCGAAGATTTTTTGGGAACTGGGTGATGAACCGCAGGCGCGGCGGTTCGCGCGGGCGATCGAGCAGGATCGGCGGCAGAGGCCGTTCCGCACGACGGGGCAATTGGCGGGATTGATCGAGCGGTTGGCACCGCGGCACGGCCGGAGAACGCACCCGGCCACGCGGGTCTTCCAGGCGCTGCGGATCGCGGTGAACGACGAGTTGGGCGCGCTGGAACGCGGGCTCGCGGCGGCGGTGAGGCTGCTGCGGCCGGGCGGACGGCTGGCGGTGATCACGTTTCACTCGCTGGAAGACCGCTGCGTGAAGGAATTCGGACGCAAGCGGTCGCGGGACTACGATTTTCCCGGCGATGTGGACGTGCCGGAACTGCGGCGGCCGCGCGCGCCGGAGTTGAAATTGGTGCAGCGCCGGGCAGTGGAACCCGGCGCGGCGGAACTGGCGGCGAATCCGCGAAGCCGGAGCGCCCGGTTGCGCGTGATGGAAAAGATTTGATTATGGCTCGGAATCGGAAGAACCAACCAGCGGACATCCGCTTCGGACCCGCCCTGCGGGCCTTCCTCCTTTGCGCGGCCATCGTTGCCTGCTGCCTCGGTTACGTCTGGCAGAAGAAGCAGATCGACGAACTTGGCGCCCAGATGCGGAAGCGCGAGGCGCGGCTGCACGATTTGCGCGAGCAGAATGACAAGATGCGCAAGCAACTCGCGGCGCTGGAATCCGTCCACTATCTCGATCAGCGCGCGAAGGAATTGAAGCTCGGGCTGGTGATCCCGCAACCGGCGCAGGTCTGGCATCTGCCGGAACCGGCGGCCGACCAGCCGGCCGCTGTGGACGAGCGGCGCTACGCCGCGGGCGCGGCCCAGGAAGCGGCCACGCCTTGAGCGGGCGGATTTGAATTTTTTTACCGCCGCCTGTGACGCCGTCGGATGAGGAACCGATGTGCGCACGGGCGGTCGGTAAAAAATTGATCGGAAGTAGATGGCAAAGAACACGCAATATCGCAGGCTGTTCCTGTTGACGATGCTCCTGGGCGTCGCCTTCGCGGGCCTCGGCTACCGGCTCGTGGACCTGCAGGTGTTGCGTCACGAAGACCTGCAGACCGAAGCGCGCCGCAACACGCAGCGCGGCTATCAACTCGAACCCCGGCGCGGCGAAATCCTCGACATCAAAGGCAACCTGCTCGCGACCAGCCTGCTCGTGAAAACGGTCTGTGCGGATCCCACATTGGTCGGCGATCGCCAGGCCGAGGTGGCCCATGCGCTCGCCCCGCTGCTCCAATTGAGTGAGTCCGAACTGTCCCAGCGCCTCATGCCGCAGGTGGTCAAGAATGAGCAGGGACAACTCGTTCCGCGCCATTACGTGGTCCTGAAGCGAAAAGTTCCCGCAGAGCTTTGGCAGAAAATCGCCGATACCATGGCCGACCTGCCCTTGAGCGGCAGCGAACGCGATTCCACCAACCGCGCGGCGAAGGCGTTTTATCGCGACCTGCGCGCAAAGGCCATTTACGCCGATCCGGTGGATGAGCAACTGCGCAGCTATCCCGCGCAAACGCTGGCGGCGCACGTGCTCGGCTTCACCGGGATCACCACCCATACGAATAACGGGCGGATCGTCCAGGACATGGCCGGCGTCGACGGCATCGAGCGGATGCTCAATGCCAAACTCGCGGGCGTCCGCGGCTGGCGGTTGACGGAGGTGGATAAATATCATCAGGAGCTCGTGTCGCATCGGGAGGAGGATGTGGAACCGCACGACGGCTTGAGCGTGGTGCTCACGATCGATTCTTTCCTGCAGACCGTACTGGAAAACTCGCTCGCCGAAGCCATGAAACGGGAGACGCCCATCAGCGCCTCGGGCATCATCCTTCGCCCGAGCACCGGCGAAATCCTGGCCATGGCGGTCCTCCCGAATTTCGATCCCAACAATCCCGGCGGTTCCGAGGACGCCCGGCGCAATCGCATCATCAGCGACGTCCACGAACCGGGCTCCACGTTCAAGATCATCGTGATCTCGGGCGCGCTCGACGACGGAACGGTCACCTTGAACGACACGTTCGATTGCGAGCACGGGCGTTTTGCCTTTGCCGGACACACGCTGCACGATCACGCCGCTTACGGCACGCTGACGACCGAGGGGATCATCACCAAGTCGTCCAACATTGGCGCGGCCAAGGTTGGCATCAAGATGGGCGAGGCCCGCCTGTATCAGCACATGGTGGATTACGGCATCGGCGTCCGCACTGGAATTCCGCTGCCGGGCGAGGTTCCCGGATTGCTGCATTCGGTCAAGAACTGGAGCAAGGTTTCCATCGCGCAGATTCCCATGGGCCAGGGCGTGGCCACCACATCCCTGCAAATGGCGATGGCGATGGCGGCGATCGCCAACAAGGGCGTATTGATGCAGCCCATGCTCGTGGACCGTTTGCAGGAACGGAACGGAACGGTCATTGCGCGCTATGCGCCTCAAGCCGTGCGCCGTGTCATCAGCGAGAACACCTCGAAGCAGATGATAGAGGCCTTGAAGACCGTGGCCACTCCGGACGGCACGGCGCCCAAGGCGGCGTTGGACCACTACACCGTGGCCGGCAAGACCGGCACCGCGCAGAAGCCGCCGTATACCTCGAACAAATTCTACGCCTCGTTCATCGGATTCTTCCCGGCCGACAATCCCGAGGTTTGCATTTATCTCTCGCTCGACGAGCCGAAGGGCAACCTGCACCAGGGCGGCCAGGTGTGCGCGCCGATGTTCAAGGAAATCGCGGAGAAAGCCGCGAACTACCTGAACATCCGGCCCGATCGCGATGGCGAGCAGGGCATTCCCGAGGTCGTGATCACGCCGGGCGCGGATCAGCCGGTGAAAGCCGTGGCGGCGCGCGCGCCGGGAATATGAACCGAAACGGATCGCCCGCGATCCGGCGCCGCAAATGGATTTTCGTTCTTTGAAATTTGTCGCCGACGCCTGTGCCGGTGAACAGTTTGGTGGTTCGCAGTGTGTGCTGATCAACCGCGTGTGTTCTGATTCACGTCAGGCACAGGCCGGCGACTTGTTCTTTGCCTTGTCGGGCGGGCGCTTCGACGGGCACGACTTCCTGGGCGAGGTGGCCCGGAAGGGCGTGGCCGCGATGGTGGTCGCGCGCGAGCGAAGGCCCGAGGACGCGGGCACGGCGGCGGTGATCGCCGTGGACGATCCCCGGCGGGCGCTTGGCAGATTGGCGGCGCGTTATCGCCAGGACTTCAGTGTTCCGATGATCGCGGTGGGCGGATCGAATGGCAAGACGACCACCAAGGAATTGCTGGCGTCGGTGTTGCGGCAGAATTTTCGCACGCTCTGGAGCGAAGCAAGCTTCAACAACGACATCGGCGTGCCGCTGACGCTCTTGAAGTTGAGCGCGGAGCACCAGGCCGCGGTGTTCGAGGCCGGGACGAATCATCCCGGCGAACTCGCTCCGCTGGTGCGGATGATCCAGCCGAAGTTCGGGATCATCACCAGCATCGGACGCGAACATTTGGAATTTTTTGGCGACATGGCGGGCGTCGCGGAAGAAGAAGGCTGGCTGGCGGAATTGCTGCCGGCGGACGGAAAACTATTTGTGAATGGTGACAGTGAATGGGCCGAAGCAGTGGCCCGGCGTACAAAAGCAAACGTTGTGAAAGTCGGACTGAACGAACGAAACGACTGGTCGGCGTCGGAGATGGCGACGGACGCGGAAGGAATGAACTTTCGCGTTCGCAGTCCGCGTCCGGAGTTCTGTCGTTCGTACCGCATCAAGCTTCTTGGACGACATCAAGCGCTGAACGCGCTCTTCGCCCTGGCGGTTGGCGCGGAATTGGGCGTTGAACCGGAGCAGGCGGCCCAAGGTTTGGCCGAGAGCAAACCTGCAAAAATGCGGCTCGAACCGTTGATTTGGAATGGGATATGCGTGCTGAATGATGCCTACAACGCGAATGCGGATTCGATGGCCGCAGCGTTGGAAACAGTGCAAGCAATGCCGTGCAGCGGCCGGCGGGTGGCGGTTTTGGGCGACATGGGCGAACTCGGTTCGCATAGTGTCGCAGCCCATGAGGAAGTCGGGAAAAGAGCGGCTCAAGTTGGCTTGGACCAACTATTTACGGTTGGGGAGCTGGCGCGGGTGATTGCTGAGTCGGCACGGCGCGCTGGGATGAGTGCGATTCAGGAATTTACTGACATGGCTCAGGCGGCGAATGCGGTAAAGTCGTTCCTCAAGTCGGGCGATGTGGTGCTGCTCAAAGCGTCGCGATCGGCCCGGCTGGAACGAATAGTGGAAGCGTTACGCGGGGATCCGATCTGAGAGTCGGCCCATGATAGCGTCGATGGAATTGAGACCGAATGTTTTTTTATTTGTGGCAATACCTGGCGAAGCAAACCGCCGGAACAGCTTGGGAACCAACGTTTTCAGGTCTTCGTCTGTTCCGGTATATCACGTTCCGGTCTGCTGGGGCGGCGGTGACAGCTTTGCTCCTAAGCTGGTTGTTCGGCCCACGGGTGATCAACTGGCTCAAGGAATTGAATTTCGGCCAAAACTACCGCGATCGCGCCGAAGAGGCAGGCAATTTGACCGCCCGGGGGCCAAAAAAATTCGGCACTCCCACGATGGGCGGCTTGATGATCGTGACCACTTTGATCGTGACCACGCTTCTGTGGGCACAATGGAACGCATTGGTGGTGTTGACTTTGCTTTCGGTGGTAGTGCTCTCCTGGCTCGGGTTTTACGACGATTACATGAAGATCACCAAGGCCACCAGCGGGGGGGCGAAATCGCACGTCAAGCTGTGGGTGCAGGGCGCCCTGGCCTTGGGTATCGGGCTTTACCTTTGGTATCTCCCCTCCACGAAGAGACTGATCACCGACGTGATGGTTCCATTTTACAAGTTCCCGGTAGTCAAAGGCATGGGAATTGTGGGGCTGATCATCACCATGCTGACAATCGTGGGCAGTTCCAATGCGGTCAATCTGACCGACGGATTAGACGGACTGGCCATCGGCTGCACATTGATTGTCTCATTTGTGTTTCTAATTTTGACATATCTGGCCGGAAACGTGAAGGCGGCGGCCTATTTGCAGATACCATTTGTCGCCGGGGCGGGCGAATTGACGGTCTTTTGCGCGGCCATGATTGGCGGCGGTCTCGGGTTTCTTTGGTACAACTGCCACCCCGCGCAGGTGTTCATGGGGGATACCGGGTCGCTGGCGCTGGGCGGCGCGCTGGGAATCATCGCGGTGCTGATTCACCAACCCCTGGTGCTCGTGATTGCCGGCGGGGTGTTCGTGATGGAGGCGGTCTCGGTGATCCTGCAAACAAGTTATTTTCGATATACGCGGAAGCGCTTTGGCGCGGGCAAACGATTGTTCCTGATGGCGCCGATTCACCATCATTTCGAAAAGAAGAACTGGCACGAAACGCAGGTGGTGATTCGCTTTTATATTTTGTGTGTGTTGTTCGCCGTGGTGGCGCTGAGCAGTTTGAAGATTCGCTGATCGGACGCGCGGCAATGATTTGAGAGTCACCGATGTACGAACTGGAAAATAAACAGGTGTTGGTGGTCGGGCTGGGCGCGCGCGGGCGCGCGGCCTGCGAGCTTCTGCGCGGCAGCGGCGCGCAAGTGCTCGCGGTGGACCAGGCCGATACCGCCGATCTCCGCGCGGAAGCCGGGAGGTTGCGTCCGCTTGGCGTGGAGGTGGAACTTGGCGGCAAGCTCCCGCCGAACCGCGCATTCAACCTGGCGGTCGTGAGCCCGTCGGTACCCTGCAACTCGCCGTTCGTGCGCGAACTCCGGGACCGGAAGGTGCCGATCATCGGAGAATTCGAACTCGGTTATCAGCGTTCGCAATGCCTGAGCGTCGCCATCGCCGGCACGAACGGCAAGGGCACCACGGCATCGCTCGTCGAGCGCGTGCTCGTGCGCAGCCAGCGCAAGGTGGAAGTGTGCGGACAGGGATCACGGCCGGTGTGTTCCGTCGCGCCGCACACGAAGGATCTCGATTTCCTGGTGCTGCAGGTCAATTCGTTCCAGCTCGCGAAGACGCAATTTTTCCGTTCCGCGGTGGCGGTGCTCCTGAATCTGGCGCCGGACCACCGCGATCGTTATGCGAGCCACGCGGATTACGTGCGGGCGACGGCGTGTTTGTTTCGCAACCAGCAGGCGTTCGACTGGGCCATCATTCAGAGCGAGGCGCTCGCGCAAATCCGCGCCGAGGGCGTGGAGATTCCGGCGAAAGTTGTGACGTTCAGCGCGACCGATCGCGAGGCCGACGTCACGCTCGATCGCGGTTTGCTGATCAGCAAGCTCGACGGCTGGTCGGGCCCTTTGCTGAATCTGGACAAGTGCCGGTTGCGCGGGCCGCACAACGCGGAGAATCTGATGGCGACGCTCCTCGCCGGGCATGTGTTGCGCGTCCCGTTCGAACCCATGGTGGAGGCCCTGGAAACGGCGGAAGCCGGGCCCAATTGCGGCGAACTTCTGGCTGAGATCAACGGCGTGCAGTACATCAACGATTCGAAGGCGACCAACGTGGACGCGTTGCAGAAGGCGCTGCTCTCCGTGCCGGGCGCGGGACAGCTGCCGAATGTGTGGTTGATCGCCGGCGGGCGCGACAAGGGACTCGATTTTCACTACGTCGGACCGCTCCTCTCGCAGCGCGTGAAGGGGGCATTTTTGATTGGAGAGGCCCGCGAAAAAATTCACGCGGCGTGGGGACTTTTTACTCCTTGCACCGCGGTTGGTTCATTGTTAGAAGCTGTCAACGTAGCGGCGAAAAATGCGGTGCCCGGCGATGTGATTTTGCTTTCACCTGCCTGCTCAAGCTTCGATCAGTTTCGAAACTACCAGCATCGGGGAGAGGTGTTTCGGCAGGCGGTCACCGAACTGGCCGGTGCGGCGGCGAAAGGCAAGACGCCATGAAGAAAATGCGCGGCACAGAATTGGATTTCAGATTTGCTTCGGGGTTTTTTGAGGAAAAACCCCGGGGCGAAAGCACCATAACCACCTCAATACGAAAGGACGCGATCAGCGCCACAAGCTAATGAATAATTCGAACCCACTCATCCCGCAAGGCTCACTGCTCGAGCAGCAGCAGAACCGGGGACGCAAGCAACTTAAACTGGCCGTATTTCTCGGCCTTGGGCTCAACGTGCTCTTCTGCTGCGTTGTCCTCATGGTCGGTTGCGGCAAGGAAAAAAGCGCGCAGGATAATCCGCCGACGCCCGCCGAGGACACCAACAACGCGGCGCCTGCCGATACTGCGAGCAACGCGGTGAGCGCGCCGATGCCCGGGACTGGCCCGGTCGCGGGCACGTCGAACGCGCTGCCGGCGCCCACGCCGCCGCCGCCTCCTCCTCCGGCTCCGGAACCGCCCGCGCCGACCACGCAGGAATATGTGGTGGCCAAGGGCGACTCGTTCTACACCATCGCCAAGAAATACGGCGTGAAGATGAAGGACCTCGAGGCCGCCAATCCGAACGTTGCGCCGACCAAGCTTAAAGTCGGCATGAAACTGCAGATCCCGGCGGGTTCCAGTGCCGCGCCGGCAGCGGCCGCCGGCGGAGCTGCGATGGCCACCGCGGAATCCGGCGACACCTACGTGGTGAAATCCGGCGATTCGCTCACCAAGATCGCCAAGGCCCACGGCGTCACCGTGAAAGCCCTGCGCGCCGCCAACGATCTGAAGACCGACAAGATCAAGGTCGGGCAGAAATTGAAACTGCCCGCCGCCGCGGCTCCGGCCGACACCAGCGCTCCGGCGCCGGCTCCGGCCCCCGCGCCTGCCCCGGTTGCACCCACGCCGGCGCCATCATTACCGCCCGCGCCTGGCGCAGGTTCGCCGACGGGCCACTAAGAGATTGAGCGATCCGCGCGCCGGGACTCCTCACCCCGGCGCGCGGCGAAATTGTCAATGAAGTTAGCGACGAGCACTCTGCTTTTCTGCGTTGCCGCCCTGCTGGCGCTGGGGTTGGTGATGCTTTACAGCTCGAGCATGGGAGACAAGGGGACGCCACTGACCACTCAGTTGATGTGGTGCATGATGGGGCTCGCGGGCTGCCTCGTGATGGTGAATGTGGATTACCGGCTGTTGAGGAAGTTCGCCTGGCCGTTGTTCGGATTTGCCGTCCTCCTGCTCGGCCTCGTCCTGGTGCCGCACGTTGGCATGAAAATCAATGGCGCGCGCCGCTGGCTCAAGGTCCCGCACACGGGCTTCGCTTTTCAGCCTTCGGAGCTGGCCAAGCTCGCGCTGATCGTCGCCGTTGCCTGGTATGGCGATCGTTACCTGCGCAAAATGCCGACTCTCCAGAAGGGAATTTTGTATCCCGGAATTTTCATCATACCCGTGCTCGGCCTCGTTTTCATCGAGCCTGATGTCGGCACCACAATTCTGCTTGCCGCCGTGGCCGGCACGATGCTGCTGATCGCCGGGGTGCGCTGGAAATACATCTTGCCGCCGTTGCTGGCGGGCACAGTCCTGATGGGAGCTTTTCTCTGGCACAATCCCATGCGGGCCAAGCGCATCTTTGCGTGGCTGCACGCGGACGAGCACAAGATGGACATCGGTTATCAGGCAAACCAGGCGTTGCTCGCGCTGGGTTCCGGCGGTTGGACGGGCCTGGGCCTTGGCAACAGCCGCCAAAAGCTCGGTTTCCTGCCCGAGCACGATTCCGATTTCATCTTCTCGATCATCGGCGAGGAACTCGGCCTTGTGGCCACCTTGCTCGTGGTGGTCGCGTTTGTGCTGCTCGTGATTTCCGGAATTTACATCGCGTATCATTCGCGCGACACGTTCGGCCTGTTGCTCGGGTCGGGAATCAGTTTCCTCATTGGCATGCAGGCGTTCATCAACATCGGCGTGGTGACCAGCGCGCTGCCGAACAAGGGACTGCCGCTGCCGTTCATCAGCCGGGGCGGATCGAGCCTCTTCATGATGCTCGTCTGCGTGGGAATTCTCCTCAGCATCGCGCGGCGCGGACGGGTTGTTTCACCCGAGAGCGCCGACGAACTGGAACCTGGCCGCGTTCCTTCACCGCAATTCTCCTGATGCAATCCCAAACGCCAACACCCCGGGTCGCAATCGCATGCGGTGGCACGGGCGGGCACCTGTTTCCCGGGTTGGCGGTGGCGGAGGAATTGCGCCAGCGCGGCTGCACGGTGACCGTGCTCATCTCGCCCAAGGACGTGGACCAGCAGGCGGTCCGGGGGGCAACCGGCGTGCAGGTTGCGACGTTGCCGGCCGTGGGATTGAGCCGCGGAGGCGCGGTGGCTTTCGCAAGGGGATTTGCGCGTTCTTATTTCGCGGCGCGGAAGTTGTTCCGATCCGAACCGCCCGAAGCAGTGCTTGCCATGGGGGGCTTCACGAGTGCGCCGCCGATATTGGCGGGACGCGCTTTTGGCGCGCGGACATTTTTGCACGAATCGAACACCATTCCCGGCCGGGCGAATCGCTGGCTTTCGTGGGTGGTGCAGCAGGCGTTTGTCGGTTTCCCGGAGGCTGCCGCCAGACTGCGCACGCGACAGACGAAGCTCACGGGCACACCCGTGCGCCCGCAATTCCAGCCTGGCGATGTGGCCGCGAAGCGTGAGGCGCTCGGTCTCGACCCGTCCAAGCCGGTGCTGCTGGTGACGGGCGGAAGCCAGGGCGCGAGCGGCTTGAACGATCTGGTCATCCAGACGCTGCCGATCCTCGCGGTACTGGCGCCGGGCTTGCAACTGTTTCATCTCACCGGTCCCAACGACGTCGAAAAAGTCGAGCAGGCCTGCGCCGCGCATAAGATCAAGGCGGTGGTAAAACCGTTTTTCGGCGAGATGCACCTGGCCCTCGGCGCGGCTTCGGCCGCGATCAGCCGGGCGGGGGCATCGTCACTGGCCGAACTGGCCGCGATGCGCCTGCCGGCGGTGCTGGTGCCGTTTCCGGCGGCGACGGACAATCATCAATATTTCAACGCGCTGGCGTTCGAGAAATCCGGCGCGGCCCGGCTCATCGAGCAAAAGAGCGCGCGGCCGGAATTGCTGGCGCCCATGATCGTGGAATTGGTCGAACGCCCCGCGGTTCGGAGCCAAATGCAGGAGGCGCTGGCGCAATGGCACGCGCCGCGCGCGGCCGAACAGATTGCGGAAAGTATTTTGCAGGCGATGCGCGATCGACGCCGCGCGATGGGCGGCGCTGAAATGGCAACGCCGCCGGGCATGGAACATCGTCAAAGCATCATTACGTGAACAGAGTGAGCGCGAGACCAGACACGCCGGCGCATGGCGGCCAGCCGCCAGCGGCCGAACTGCAGCGTGAACTTCGGACCAAGCTGTCCGAGGGCGCGATCCTGCGCCGCGATGAACCGCTGGCGAAACGGACGACTCTCCGCGTGGGAGGTTCCGCTGATTTCTATGCAGAGCCGGCCACAGAGGCGGACTTAAGCGCGACGCTCAAATGGTGCCGGCAGCGCGGCCTGCCGTCCGTGATGCTGGGTCGCGGTTCAAATCTGCTGATCAGGGACGGCGGCATTCGGGGCGTGGTGATCTGCCTGGCACAGCCTTTCTTCAGCCGGGTGGAGATTTCCGGGCATCGGTTGTATTGCGGCGCGGGCGCCAAACTGAAGCTGGTTGCCAGCGAGGCCCGGAAGGCCAGCCTCACGGGCCTGGAATTTTTCGAAGGCATTCCGGGCACGGTGGGAGGCGCGCTGCGCATGAACGCGGGCGCGATGGGCAGCTGGACTTTCGATGTTGTGGAACAGGTCCGGTACATGGATCACGACGGCCAGGCGCACGAGCAACCCGCCTGCGAGGTGAAGGTCCAGTATCGGTGCTGCCCGCTGCTTTTGGAGAACATCGCGCTTTCGGCCGTGCTCAAGGGGCATCCGGCCAGCCGCGAGGTGGTGGATTCGCGGATGAAGTCATTCAGCGAGAAGCGATGGGAGTCGCAGCCGGCGGCCCCGAGCGCCGGATGCATTTTCAAGAACCCGAGCACCATTCCCGCCGGCAAGTTGATTGATGAACTCGGACTCAAGGGAACGCGCGTCGGCGACGCGGCCGTTTCGCAAGAGCATGGCAATTTCATCATCAACGAAGGCAACGCGACAGCGAAGCAGGTGCTCGAACTGATCGAGATCATCCGAACGAAGGCGAGAGACGAGCGGGGCATCGACCTGGAAACAGAAGTTGAGATCATCGGCGAGTGATTTGATTGCGGATTTCGGATTGTAGATTGCGGATTGGGACAGAGGCTCATGAATGCGGAAGATTTCAAAAAAAGAACGAAAGCATTTGCGTTGCGAGTGATTCGTTTGGTTGAATCGCTGCCGAACACGAGACCTTCGCGGATGATTGGGAACCAATTGCTGCGCAGCGGCACCTCGGTGGGAGCAAATTATCGTGCTGCCTGCCGCGCAAGGTCGCGCGCAGAATTTGTTTCGAAGATCGGCATCGTCGAAGAAGAGTGCGACGAGTCGGTATATTGGATGGAGTTGCTGGTGGAGAGCGGGCAAATGAAACCCCGCAGACTTTCCGGTTTAATGACCGAGGGTAACGAGTTGTTATCTTTGGTGGTGGCTTCCTCCAGAACCGCCAGGTCCCGGAGCAATCCGCAATCTGCAATCCGCAATCCGCAATGAGCCGAAGCCTGAACATCACGGTATTTCTCGGAGGACCCTCAGCGGAGCGGGAAATTTCCCTCAAGACCGGCACGGCGGTGGCGAAGGCGCTGCGGTCGCTCGGGCATCACGTGACGGAGTTGGACCCCAAGGCCCCGGGATGGACGCTGCCGTTTCGGACCGATGTTGTATTTCTCGCCCTGCACGGGACCTACGGTGAAGACGGCACGGTGCAGAAGGAGTTGGACGCGCTGGGCGTGCCTTATACCGGTTGCGACGCGGAATCGAGCAGGCTGGCTTTCGACAAGGTCCTGACGAAACAGAAATGCGTGGCTGCCGGGATTCCGACGGCGCGATTTGTCGTTCTCGATTCGGCGACCGCACAATGGCCGGCGGGGTGGCAGCCTCCCGTGGTGTTGAAGCCGGTTCGCCAGGGATCGAGCGTGGGATTGCAATTCGTGGATCGGATTGCCGATTGGAGCAAGGCGCTGGCGGAATCGCTGAAGTATGACACGCAGGTTTTGATGGAGGAGAAGATCAACGGGCACGAAACCACGGTGGGGATACTCGCGGGCGAGGCGCTGCCGGTGGTCGAGGTTCGGCCGAAGTCGGGCAGCTACGACTACGAAAACAAGTATACGGCTGGGAGAACGGAATATTTTTGCCCGGCGGAATTTGACGAGACCACAACCAAACGGATTCAGGAGGCGGCATTGGGCGCATTCCGGGCGATTGGCGGGCGGGATTATGCGCGGGTGGATGTGATGGTGAGGGCGAACGGGCAGCCGATGGTACTCGAGGTGAATACATTGCCGGGCATGACGGAGTTGAGCCTGCTGCCCAAGGCGGCGGCGGCGGCGGGAATGAATTACGCGGAATTGTGCCAGCGCATGGTGGACCTGGCGCTGGCGAGGTCGGCGGCAGCGGTGGCGCGCTGAGCGCGTCGGAAGGAACGGGCGAGCGGGAAGCAAAGCAGGCGACGGTTGGAATTCAGAAGGCTATGATTTGGTTCCGGAGAAAGGCAAAGAACAGAAGGTTGGGGAACGGTCACGTACTGGACGTGAAATTGCGCTCTGACCAGGTGCGCGCGGGCCGGTTGCGACTCGGCGCGCTGGCGCTGGGATTGTTGTTCGCGACGGTCTTTTCGTTTTATCTCATCTGGCGGACCGGTGAATGGGCATTGAACCGGCTCGTTTACGAGAACAAGGCTTACGCGATCCAGGAGATTGAGGTCGAAACCGACGGCGTAATCGCCCCCGAAACTTTGCGGCGCTGGGCCGGGGTGAAAACCGGTGAGAACCTGATGGCGCTGGATCTCGCGCGGGTGAAGCGCGATCTCGAGATGGTATCGGCCATCCGGTCAGTGGCGGTGGAACGGCTGCTGCCGGGGACGTTGCGGCTGAGAATTTCCGAGCGCGAATCCGTGGCGCAGGTGCTCGCGCCGCTACCGGGCGCCAGCGGAAACGGCGTGACCATGGGGGTGCTGCATATCGACAGCGAAGGTTATGCGATGGCCCTCGTGGACCCGCGTCAACTAAGCGTGCCGCCGGACACCAACGACGTGCTGCCGGTGATCACCGGAATCAACCCGGCGCAACTGACGCCAGGCCGGCGGGTGGAATCGCACCAGGTGCGGCTGGCTTTGCAGTTGATCGACGCCTTCGATCATTCGCCGATGTCGGGATTGCTCGATTTGCGGCAGGTGGACGTTTCCTCGCCGGAGGTGCTCGTGGCGCGGACGAGCGAAGGCAGCGAGATCACGTTCAGCGGGCAGGATTTTGACCGGCAGTTGCGGCGGTGGCGGGAGATCTACGACATTGGCCAGCGGATGGCCAAGGCGGTCGCGACCCTCGATCTTTCGGTGCCGAACAACATCCCGGCCACCTGGGTGGACGCAAGCACGCTGCCTCCGGCGACGCCCCGGCCCCGAAACCAACCACATACCCGAAAGCGAAATGTTTGACCCCAGCTCACTCATCGTCGGACTGGAAATAGGAACGTCCAAGGTTTGCGCCGCGGTGGGCGAAGTCAACGTCGCGGGGATGCTGAACGTGATCGGCCTGGGACAATCGCCGTCGCACGGCGTGCGCAAGGGCGAGATCGTGGACCCGGGCGCGGCGGCTGAGGACGTGCGCAATGCCATCGTCGAGGCCGAGCAGATGGCCGACGTGGAGATTCGCAGCGTCTATCTCGGAGTCTCCGGCGCGCACATGCGCGGCTTCAACAATCGCGGCGTGCATCCGGTGGTGTCGGCGGATCGCGAGATCACCGACGACGACGTGCAGGACGTCATCAAGAACGCCAAGGCGATCAATCTTCCGGCGCAGAATCACGTGTTGCACGCCATCCGGCAGCATTTCACCGTGGACGGCCAGGACGGAATCGTCAACCCGGTCGGGATGCTCGGGGCCAAGGTGGAGGTGGACGTGCACGTGGTGCACGGGAACACCAACCGATTGCAGAATCCGATCCGCGTGGTGAAGGGATTGCAACTGGAGGTTGAAGCGATTGTGTTCAATGGATTGGCGGCGTCGCTGGCGCTGCTCACCAACGAACAGAAGGAACTGGGCGCGCTGGTCATCGATCTCGGCGGCGGCACGACGAATTACGCGGTCTACGCCGACGGCATCATCAAACACACCGGCGTGCTGGCGGTCGGCGGCGATCATGTGTCGAACGATCTCGCCTACGGCCTGAAGGTGCCGCTGGGCCGGGCCGAGCAATTGAAGCTCGATCACGGTTCCGCCGTGGTGGAGGAGGGGATCAAAGGGCAGACGATCACGATTCCCAATGAGCTGGGCCTGCCGGCCAAGACCGTGAACCTGGAACATCTGCGGCGGGTGATGTCGCTGCGTTTGGAGGAAATCTTTCAATTGATCGAGCAGGACATCGCGCGCTCCGGCCTGCTGGATTATGTGCGGTCGGGTGTTTTCGTTTGCGGTGGCGGCGCGCGGACCCCGGGAATCCTGCAGATGGTCGAGCGCGTGTTCCAGCTGCCGGCGTCGCTGGCGAACACCAACTCGATCAACGGAATCAAGTCCGCGCTCGACCAGCCGGAGTTCGCGACGGCCATCGGGCTGGCGAAGTTCGGCTCGTTTCAGCAGAAGAAACGGGGCGGCGGAGGACTTCTGGGATTTCGGCAGACGATTTCGGAATTGTGGAATGGAAAATGAAATGAGTGCGGAATGCGGAATGAAGCGAAGTGATCGGCGGTGCGGTGGTGGATGCGACTTTGAGTATTAATCAGGAGCACGATCTATATGGATGCTGAAGTGAAGCAGGTCGAAGCGGGAGCGGGCGCGGCGGCGCGGAAGCTGACGTTGCGCGTGCTGGGCGTGGGCGGCGGCGGCGGCAACGCAGTGGAGTTCATGGCGCGACATGCGCTGGATGGCGTGCGGTTCGTGGCGATCAACACCGATGCGCAGGCGCTCCTGAACCTGGGTTCCGTCGAGCGTTTCACCCTCGGGGCAAAGGTGACGCGCGGACTGGGAGCCGGCGGCGATCCGGAATTGGGACGCGCCGCGGCGGAGGAGGATTTGGAAAAACTGCGCGAATTGTGCGCGGGAGTCGACGTGGTTTGCGTGGTGGCCGGAATGGGTGGCGGTACGGGCACCGGAGCGGGGCCGGTGGTGGCGCGGCTGGCGAAGGAATCGGGCGCGCTGGTGCTGGGAATCGTCACGCTGCCATTTGATTTTGAGGGTTCACGGCGGCAGCGGCAGGCGCAGTTGGGGTTGCGCGAATTGAAGGCGGCCGCCGACGGCGTCATCTGCCTGCCGAACCAGAAGGTGATCAAGCTGATTGACGAAAAGACGAGCGTGCAGGAGGCATTGAAGATCACGAACGAATTTCTCGCGCAGGGCGTGCGCGGAATCTGGCGATTGCTGACGCAGACGGGATTGATCAACGTGGATTTCAACGATCTTTGCTCCGTGTTGCGCGGCCGGCATGAGGAGAGCACGCTCGCGACTGTGGAAGCGGCGGGCGAAAGCCGATCGCAGGAAGTGATCGCCAAACTGGCGGCGCATCCGTTCCTCGAAGGCGGACAGACGCTGGCCGAGGCCGAGGCGGTGCTGGTGAGCCTGGCCGGCGGACCCGACCTGACCATGGCGGAGATCAATCGCGTGATGGAACAGATCAATCGCCAATGTGAGAACGCCCACATCATCATGGGCGCGGCCATCCAGGAGGCGTTTGCCGGAAAACTGTCGCTCACGCTGGTGGCGTCGCAGGCCGGCACGGCCGAGGAACGCACGCGGCGCAGAGCCCCGGCGCGCGAGCAGGAGACGGACACCGTCGAGAATGAGAAGGAACTGGTGAATCCGCCGGCGGAGAAGCGCCCGGCGTCGCGGTATGTGGCGCCCGCGCCGGAATTGAGCGCGCAGGAAACGGCGCGTTTGATGGGCCAATCCAACGGCCGCTCGCGGAAGAAGGCGGCGACCATGCGCCAGGCGCAGTTGCCGCTGGAGATCATTTCAAAGGGAAGATTCGAGAAGAGCGAGCCGACGATTCACCAGGGCGAGGACCTGGACGTGCCGACCTATATCCGGCGCGGTGTGGCGTTGAATTGATGCGCCTCGTTCGTATTGGTGCGGTTCAGTTCCCAACCGGGCGGCGCGTTGAAGAACGTGATCGCGATTGCGGCGGGCGTCTGCGGCGGGTTGGGGGGACTTGAACAGTGACCTGTTTTTCGAAGCTCAGCCGGAAACGGGGATTTGGCGAGCGATTGGGCAGGGGAGAGAAGCTCGGCGAAATGCTGGCGGGAATGGTGACGGTGGCGGAGGGTTCTCCCGGGGCGCGATCCGCGTATTACCTAATGCGGACACGGATTTAACAGGAAGGAAACGAAGGTGCGTCCGTCAGCGCCAAGAAGGGAAAAAGAAATACCACAGAGACACGGAGGCACAGAGGAAGAGACCTGAAAATTATTCCAAATACTGAGATGTTAAGAGCCCATCGATGAGCTTTGCCATTCACATTTTTATGGCAGACCCGTTCAGAAAGGAGCCGTACGTGCACTTTTTGGGTGAGGTGCAGAATCTTTTTGGCGAGTGGGCTTTGGAAAGGTCAGGTCAATTTGATTGCAACCCACGTTCTTCGAACATTGATGATTGTTGGATTCGGTCGTCCAATTTGCCTCTTGGTGAAAATGTTCGTGTCAATATTACCGTCGACAGGATGACGCCGGCGACCCTGTGGGGATTTGAGTATGCGTGGAGTATCCATTTCGAGTCGAATGCCGGCAGAAACGCGTTGAGTCTTGCTATACAATTGGGAGGATTGCTTCTTGCAGTGCAATCGTTCAAGTTCCTGTGCGTAATTGATCAAGATGGGAATATCGAGGGAGAGCCGACGGAATTCAGGTCCGGAGAGGCAGTCCGCGAGCATGTGAAGGTGGTGCTTGCGAAGGAGTTTTCTGGATATGTTGAAGCTTTGAGGCAAAGGGGTGTAATCAACGATGAGGGTTACTTCGTGATTCCCGAAAGGGGCGGTCGTGCATGACCACATTTCTGGTTTTCACAGGTGTGCCGTAGGCGGCTGATAAAACGCCAGGCACCGGCACTTTCCGCGTTTCGGGAAGAGACTTGTAGATGAGTGGCGTTCGCGGTGTTTGGGATTGTGAGATGGCAAATGGTTTGGGCGAGGTAGCTGAATTTTGCGGCCGATTGGATGAGAATGTGGGACGGAAAAGCAGAACGTGTAATTGTGCGGGACCTCTTTGACGAGATCTTCGGGTGGCGATTGGCGGGCGAAAGCGGGAGCAAGCTCCCGCAGTCCATACGCTTCGCGACTCCGTGGCCAGTGGTAAGGTCGAGCGCGTCGGGATGACGTTCGGAATATGGAAACGATTTGACGTGGCGAGTGGTGCGTGACAATATACAAACGCGTTTGGGGTTGGCGCCCCTTTAACTACGGCGCTGCTCCGCAGGAGGAAGTCAGCTTCGCTGACCTGATCCGTGATCCAATATGCATGATCCGGGATCGCGCCCAGCCAGATCGATGACTCACCTCATTTTTCCTCCTGAATGTTCTTTGACAATTTAATCCTGTTGCGTGTTGCGTATTGCGTGTTCCCGAACTCGCTGGCGGAAACGCTCGCGGGTTGGAAAGTCTCTTTGGGACGGCGAAACCTGCGGGCGTTTCGGCGGCGAAGGTAGGCTGTGCAAGGTGCGGGATGCGCGATGAGTCCGCAAAAGCAAGGAAGCGCCCCCTCACCCTGCCCTCTCCCCCGAGGGGGAGAGGGTGGGGCAGAATATCGGCGATAGCGGAAGATTGTCCGATAATGTCCACATTTTCCGATAAAACTTCTGGGTTAAGACGCGAATGGGAAACAGAGCGGTGTCGCGCGAAGCTCGCGAAGGTGGCGAAGGGGAAAGAAGGGTTTTAGCCGCGGATTAGGCGGACAGCGCGGATACGGGATATAGGGGTGCGATGGTGCGCAGGTATTGAGGCGAGGGATCGAATGAAGTGAAAGCGAATATCGGAAAATGGTGGGAGACGTTGGAACACAAAGGGTTGGCAAGGGCATTTTACGATAATGTCCACTTTGTCCGATAAGTGAAAAGTGATTATCAAATTTTCAGATTTTCAGATTTTCAGATTGGGAATCAGGGGGTTACGCGGGAGTTTGGGGTGGTTTCCACTGTTTCCGATAATTCAAATGTGGAGTGGATGGTGCGGAGACTTTGGCGAGACTTCGACAAGCTCAGTCGAGCGCTCAGCCGAGCGTCTCGCGAAGGGGGTGAAGGACCGAAGGGACATCGGCGACGGGAGGGTGGCGGACAGGCTGCATTCGCGATCATCCGACACGCTGCGCCGCGGGACGCAGCGCGGCCGTACCTACCGAGAATTGGCGAAGCGGCTGCCGTTTATGCGAGCGCCTGCTTGATCAAAGCGAGGAGGTCGGGGTAGGTCTCGACGGCTTTGAATTGGGGGAATTGCTGCTGGATGGCGGGAGGGGAATGGAAGAGGAAGCCGACATTGGCCTCGGCGAGCATGGCGGTGTCGTTGAAGGAATCGCCGGCGGCGACGACGTGGTAGCTGAGGCTCTTGAGGGCGGCGACGGATTTCTGCTTTTGATTGGCCTGGCGGAGGCGGTAGTTGACGATGCGATCGTTGACGACTTCGAGCTTGTGGCAGAAGAGGGTGGGCCAGCCGAGTTGTTTCATGAGGGGCTTGGCGAATTCCTCAAAGGTGTCGGAGAGGATGATGACCTGGGTGAGGGAGCGGAGGTCGTCGAGGAATTCGCGGCCGCCCTCGAGCGGGCGCAGGGTGCCGATGACTTCCTGGATGTCGGAAAGCTTGAGGCCGTGCTGGTCGAGGATGTTGAGGCGGCCCTTCATGAGCTTGTCGTAATCGGGTTCATCGCGGGTGGTGCGGCGGAGTTCCTTGATGCCAGTTTTTTCGGAGACGGCGATCCAGATTTCCGGGACGAGAACGCCCTCAAGATCCAGTGTGACGATGGATTGTTTCACTAGGCGAGTGTTGCAAGACCTGCTGGAGATGTCCAGAAAGGGCTGCCTCTCTCCGGCTCTTTCTCCACTCGTTCCTCGCGGAGAGAGAGGAAATTTCTGACCGGCCAATATCAAATTGGCACGGTCTCGAAGCGGCGCTGGGTGAAGCGGCGGTAGTGAGTGAAGCCGGCGGAGCGGGCGAGGGCGAGGGCTTCAGTGAAGTTCATGCCGACTTCGCCGGGAGCGTGGGCGTCGGAACCGAAGGTGATGGCGACGCCGTGCTGCTTCGCGAGTTGGACGAGCGCCGGGCAGGGATAGATTTCTTTGCAATCCTTGCGCAGGCCGGCGGTGTTGAGTTCCATGGCGACGTTGCTTTTTGCGGCGGCCTGGATGAAATGGTCGAAGAGCGGGGAGCAATCGCGGTTCGGGTAGATGCCGAATTTCTTGGGGAGGTCGGCGTGGCCGATGATGTCGAAGAGGCGCGACTCAGCGGCACGGGTGAGCCAGTCGAAATACATGGACCAGACCTCGTAAGGATCGTGCTTCTTCCATTCGGCGAGCTGGTTGGGACTGTCGATGGCCCAGGATGGCGAGACGTAATGGACCGAGCCGATGAAGTAGTCCCACGGATGCAGCGTGGCGAGGTGGCGGATCCAATCCTCCTGGCCGGGAAGGTAGTCGACTTCGAGAGCGAGCTTGATGGTGAGGTTGGGATGATCCTTCCGCGCCTGGCGGACGCTGGCGACGTAGTCGTCGAGGCGGCTGAGTTCCATGCGCCATTCGTCGAAGCCGTCCTGAGGCATCGGGGAGTGGTCAGAGAAACCGATTTCCTGGAAGCCGAGGGCGACGGCGTGGGCGGCGTACTCGGTGGGCGAGCCGGTGGCGTGATGGCACAACGGCGTGTGCATATGGTAGTCGGCGGGCCAAGACATGGGAGGACTATAAGGACGCGAACCCAGGAGGCAAGCGCGACGCGGGACGGTACCGCGCGTTACTTGTTCCTTCTGCCGACGACGAGATAGCCGAGCCCCCAGAAGACCTCGTGAGTTTTGACTTCGGACAGGGTCGGCGGAATCGGCGGGCGCGGTTGGAGATAGCCGGGGCTGGCACGAACCAACATTCTTTTTCGCCAGCCGTCTGGGAAGGACGGCGAGAAACCTTCGTCACCCCAGCTCACGAGGCCGCCGGGTTTGACGACACGGACGAATTCGGTGATGGCGAGGGAAGGATCGTTGAATTGATTGATGCCGCCGAAGTGAAAGAGGGCGTCGAAGGAATTGTCCGCGAAGGGGAGATACTGGGCGTTGCCGTGGACGAGAAAGGCGCGTTGGTCGCCGCGCTTGCGGCATTGGCGCAGCATGCCGCGGGAAAGATCGAGGGCGACGAGCGCGCCGTCGGGACCGATTTTTTCGCGCATGAATTTCTGCGCGATTCCCGGGCCGGGAGAAACTTCGAGCAGGCGGTCGCCGGGTTTCAGATCAAGGCGGGAGGCGACGTCGCGCCAGCCTTTCTCGGGATTGGAGCCGGGGACGACGATTGGCCCGAGAATTCGCTGAATGAGATCGTAAAACGGGGCGAGGTTATCATAGAAACGATTCCAGCGGCCGTCCTCGCCGCCCAGAGATTCGGGGAATACGAGGGAGGGAATGCCGTCGGAAATCGGGTAGGACTTACCGTCGGAGCGGACGAGCGTGTCACCGTGCCGCGCGAGAGATTGGCGGGTTTCCGGATCGCGGAGGATGGAATCGAACCAGGCTTGTTGATTGATCGTAGTCATGGCTGGCGGCGGTTTTTCAGGTTGGAACTCGCGGGCTTTGAGTCGGAAGGCAGCGTTGCGATCGCTGATTTGCTCCATTCGATCGCGGCGCGGGTCTGGGAAATGCCGTAGCTGAGCGTCAGCATCCAGAACGGGAAATCGGGGTAGCCGGCATTCAGTTCGCTGGCCTGGCGTTCGATTTCCAGAAGGGCGGCGAGAAATCCCTCCTGTTCGCGCTGGAAATCCCGGAGGCGGTGGGCGGATACCGCGGGCGGAGCGAGGCGGCCGAAATACAGTTTGAGGAGGAATTCGTTGCGGGGCGGCTGCGTGCGGTGCGGTGCGGCCAGCCATTCGAGCAGGCGCGCCCGGCCGCGGGAGGAAAGGGCGTACTTCCGGGACTTTCGGCCCGATCCCGAGGCGCGGCCGGGGATGATCAGGCCCTGGCCGGCCAGGCGTTTCAGTGCGGGATAAATCTGGCCGTAACTTTCGCGCCAGAAATGGGTGACGCTCGATTGGATGGACTTGCGGATGTCGTACCCGGATTTGGGTTCGATGCTCAGCATGCCCAGGATGATGAAAGCGGTTTGATCGCGGTCCATACATCTAACAGATATATCAATTAGATATATTGTCAAGTGTTAGTTTTGAGAGCGAGCCCGGTTCCAATAAATTCGTTGCGCCCGCTCTGTGGGCGGTTCCCGACGTTCGGGACAGCGCGATGTTCCTACCTTGAGATTGCAAAAGGAGACTGGCTGACCCATGCTCGCGGGCAGGATGTATATGTTCATTTTTTGCTTTCTGGCATTGGGATTGTTCTGCCTGGGGGCGAAGACGGTTTCGATTTTGCGGGCTCCATCACGGGCCGGCCTCACGGATTTTGGCGATCTGCTTACCTATTTCTTTCTGGCAGGATTTCCGGCGGCGTGCGGACTGATGGTGTATGCGGGGCCGAGAAACCAAAGTCTGGTGCCGGGTTTGGCGGTGCTGGGGGGAGCGGTGTTTTTCCTCGTCGTCGGTTTGATCCTCCGGTCAAAGGGTGGGGCGGCGATGGGAGGAGATTATTCCTCGGACCCGGGCACGGTCGCGAATTTGAGGATGCGGGTGATCGAGAAAGTGGGCGGCGCGATCGGGCAGGATCTCAAAGCCGAGATGGCTGCCGCGGCCGCGAGCGCTCCGAACGCGCGACGGGGCAGGGGAGTGCGATGGTTCGGGTTTTCCACGTTTGCCTTGATAGGTTTGGCGGTTCTTGTGCTCGGGAGTATCCAGGTGCTGCATGCCCTTCAATCCAAAAGCTGGCCGCAAACGGATGGGACGATCACTTTCTCCGACATTGAGGCGCACAGACATACAGGCCGGCACTCGCACACAACCTGGGGAGTGAATGTCGAATACGATTATGCGGTGGCGGGTGTTCATCATCAGGGCACGCGGCTGGCGTTCGGGATGGTGGAATCATCCATGGAGCATGCGCAGAGCTATGTGAACCGGTATCCGGCGGGCAGGCACGTCCCGGTATTTTATTCGCAATCGGACCCGGAAACGGCGGTGCTGGAACCGGGCATTCACGGCGGCTCCTGGGTTGCGCTCGGTGTGGGCGGAGTGTTTGCCGTGGCGGGGTTGGGTGGATTGTTCGTGATGTGGAAATTCCCTTTGGGACCATTGTGAGCAAAACGTCCGTCGTCCTCCCTAATCATTGAGACGGCACGACGGCGCCGGCTTTTGCAGCGGCCTGCGGATCGATTCGGTTCAACGCCTCGGCAGCGGCGGCGCGCACCGACGGGTCGGTATCCTTGAGAAGTTCGATCAAGACCGGAACCAGCGCCCGGGTCTGGACCTTGCGCCACAGAAGTTCGTCGGCGGTATGGGCGCGGCGGGCGGGCATGGGATCCCTGAGCCATCTGTTTGTCGAGTTCAGGACGATGTCGGCGGCGGTATCGGGATCGACATCCCAGAGAGCGCGGAAGGCGGCGTCGCACTTCATGTAATCCGTGTTGTCGAGCAACTGACGGAGGTCGGGAACGGCGGTCTTTGCCTCGGGCAGGAAATTGCGCAACCATGAACATGCGGTCGAGCAGACGTCCCAGTCCGGATCGCGAAGCGCCTTCCTGAGCGCGGGCACGGCGATTGCGGCTGCGGGATTGATTTCTCCCAGGGAACTCACGGCCGCAGTGCGCACTTCGGCGGCGGGGTTGTCGAGCGCACGGATAACGGTTGGGATCGCGGTCTGGGGATCGTTGCCAATCCGTCCGAGCGCATTAATGACAATGAACTGGGAATTCGGAGAGGAGGCTTTGTCATAGACTTTCGCCAGGTCCGGTACCGCGGCGGTCTGACTGGCCGAATCAAGGCGGGAGAGCCACGTACCGGCGGCGTTGTTCAACCAGGCTGCGGGAACGTAATGGACGGAAAAGAAATGCTGTTTCTGCGCCAGGTGAATCCATTTCAACTTGAGCGGCGCATCCGATGCACCCAGCAGCCGCACCAGGAGAGGAATGGCATTGGAGCCTGTGGCGCGCACAGCTTCGCCGGCTTTTACGTGGGCGGCCCGGCCGTTGGTGCCGAGGAATTCCTGTTCCATCCAATAACTCAGCGGATGCCCCTGGTAAAGCGGATCAGGCTGGGACGGACGGAGCATTAGAATGACGGGCACGGCCAGCAACGCGGCCAGGAGCGCGGCAAAAATGATGAACCGTATTTTCTCCATGCCTGGATTCAAGTATGGCGTCTGGAATTCTGAAAGCGAGAGTTTGCCCCCAGTCAGCGTGAGGAATCAGGTGTTGGACGGCGCTGGAATACGGAGAAGTATTGATCAAATTCCGGATAGGCGCGGCCGGGCAGGAAGCGATATTGTTTCAATTCCTTTGAGCAATCGAACGCGGCGACCTTTACGTAACTTGCCAGCAGGTCGTCCTGGTGCCGGAAGAGTTGGTATTCCTCGTGCGGCCGCAGGACCAGCCAGTCCGGTTGCAGCGTGCGCACGAGCGCGGGCCAGTTGTTGCCGAATTGCCGGCGGGCGGCGATCATTTCCGCCGAGGACATCCCGGGGAAGTCGTACATTTTGAGGTCCGAATAAAACCCGATGTAGCCGAGGCATTCCACGAAGACTGTATCGCGACGTCCGCCAGCCTGCTCCTTCAGCCACAGGCCAATCTGGCGTCGCTGAGGTTCGATCAACTGCTGGCGCACCCGGAATTGCCACGCGGCCATGCACGTAAGGGCGAGCGAGAGGAGCAATGTGGCGGCGGCCGCGGAGTTCAGGGATATTTTCAAAACGGGAAATTTTAAGCGCGTGAGACATTGGCCCGCGACGCCGGCGAGAGTGATGATCGCCAGCAGAATGATCGGCGGAAAATACCAGGGCTGGAAAACATTGACCAATCGGGTGAGATAAAACAGGCCCGTGAAAACGCCGGCGGACGCGGCGCGAACCAGCGGAGGCATCCCGGGAAGAAGCCAGGCCATGGCGGCAATCCAGCCGAGTATCTGGCCGAAGATCACCATCCAATCAGGCCAGCCCCCGAACGCGTAATACGGCGGCATGAAGAGCGCCTGCGCCGCGGTCTTCGTCGACAACATATCCCACGGGAATCGAACCAGATCGAGGAGTATTTGCCCGGGTGTGTGGTGTGCCGTCAGGCCTTTGGCGACGATCGGGTGGGGAATCGGCGTGCCGTAATACCAGGTTGCCCAGGCGAGCCACGGCCCATATGTAAGCGCGGCAATTGCGGCTGCCTTTGCCATATTTTTTGCAAACGGCGCCGTGGTCTTGCAGTCATTCCAGATCAGCGGTGCGGCAAAACCAGCGGTGACTGCGCCACCATAGATGAAGCTGTCTGGCCGTGACCACATGAGACCGGCCCAGCCGAGGCCGAGAAGCACGGGGTTGCTCCGCGCGAGCGCATACAACGTGAGCGTGAGGAAGAACACGACGAACGCGGCTTCCTGGCCGTTGATCGTGAAATCCACGATTTTGCAATCCACCAGGAACCAGCCCAGGAGCAGCCACGTCAGGAACTGGCCGGGCAGGTGTTTGGTGGCGATTTGCCAGAGCAGCAGGGTCGTGCCGCCGAGGAACAGCGAGCCGGTGACGCGATACAACCAAAGCACGGCTTCGTCGTGAGCGCCTCCGAGGAGCCAGCTGTAAAGGGCGGGAAACAGGACATTAAGCGGTGAAGTGAATGCGTGGAGACGCACACCATGTTCGAAGACAAGCCCAAATCCGGTGGCGCAGTTTTTGGCCACGCGATAAGTAATGAACCAATCCTCCCAGGCATGATCGGTATACAATGCGAATAGCAGGCACGGGAGAGCGCCGAGGGGGAAGATGAGAGCGCCAGGGGGCGTCCGCGTTTTGGCAGACAATTCACCCACGGGCCTTAATACGGCTGGACCCGTCTGGATACGCCTGGGACTCGTCCGGGCGACCTGGGGGGACATGAGTTGATTTTGCCGAAACCGAATTCACGCTGCAAGCCCGGGTTATACTTAGTGCGGAGAATTCGCGCTTTTCGGCCGGGACGAAGGGCGGCATCCTGAGGCGGCTCGCGCAACAGCGCGAAATTCCGAATTGATGAAACTCAAGCACGGCCTGCATCTGGCGTATTGCACGAACATCCATCGCGGAGAGGATTGGACGGAGACATTTGACGCGCTGAATCACCACACACTCGCGGTGCGCGAACGTGTTTGCCCGAAGGGCGGCTATGCGATCGGGCTGCGATTGAGCCATCGGGCCGCGCTTGAATTAAGCGAGCGCGCGACACTGCAGGCATTTCAACGCTGGCTGGATGAGCACGACTGTTATGTATTCACCATCAACGGATTTCCCTACGGCCGCTTTCATGGAACGCGGGTGAAGGAGCAGGTCTACCGGCCAGATTGGACCACGCCCGAGCGCCTCGACTACACGAATCTGTTGTTTGATCTCCTGGCGGAACTCGTGCCGATGGGTGTCGAGGGCAGCGTCAGCACATTGCCGGGATCATTCAAGGAATTCATTCATCACCCGGCCCAGGAGCGGCTGATCCGGGACAACGTCTGGCGCTGTGTTGAGCACATTAACGCGCTCAGCAAACGCACCGGCAGGCGCCTGCACCTCGGCTTGGAACCGGAGCCGCTGGGCTGGTTTGAAACGACGGCTGAGACCATCCGGTTCTTCGAGAGATTGCGTGCTGAACATCCCAATGATCCGCGGCTTCGGGAACACCTGGGGGTCAATTACGACACCTGTCATCTCGCCATTGAGTTTGAGGATCCCCGCGAATCAATCGCCGCCTTTCAAGGCGCGGAGATCAAGATCAGCAAATTCCACCTCAGCTCCGCATTGAAGATCAGGCCCACCCCGGCCGCTTTGAAAAAACTGCGCGCTTTCGCGGACGATACCTATCTGCACCAGGTCATCGCGCGGACGGGAAGCGGCGAGCGATTGGTCTGGCGGGACCTTGACGCCTTCTTCAATCCGCAATCCGCAATCCCCGATCCGCAATCCACTGAGTGCCGCGTTCATTTTCACATACCGCTCCACAGTCCCGACACGGATTGGTACGCGAGCACGTCCGATCACGTGCTGGGAGTGCTGGACATGCTGAAGGCGAACCCCGCGTTCTGCACGCACCTCGAAATGGAAACCTACACCTGGGAAGTGCTGCCGGGGGAATTGAAAAACCGCACGGTAGTGGAACAACTCGTGGCGGAGTATGATTGGACCCTTGCCCGGCTGAAAGAGCGCGGGTTGGCGGTGGTTTCAGGTTAATTTTTCCGTCCCGATTATCGGAAACGCGGAATTTCTTTTTTTCCGGCGATTATTGGCGAATACCCTATTCGCTCCCTTGATGCTCGTTGAGCCCCAGCAGCTTGCACCCCTAAAAGTTTCCAATCACGATCGGAAACTGCCTGGATTTCCGCTTGATCGGAAACCGGCTGACCCCCTTCGAAGTCTCTGCCATCCTCAATCCTCCATCCTCGCCCCCGGCGGGCCCCGCCCGCCACCCCCCATGTCTTTTTATCCCAAAAAAAGCCAAATACCCCCAATTTTTCCAAATAATCCCAAACCATTCCAAATGCGCCATGGCTCTCATGGGAGCGGCATATAACCCCCGAAGCCAAAGCCCGGGCAGATAGCGCAAATCCGTCCCATCCGTCCCATTTTTCCCATCGTCTTCAATCAGCTTCTTCCCATTCGCGTCTTCACCCGGAAGTTTTATCGGAAAATGTGGACAATAACGGACAAACTCCCCGTTAATCGCCAATATTCCCCGCCGCGTCCTATCCCACGAACCCTAAAGGTAGGGCGTCCCGATATATCGGGATGCGCGCCGCCGAAAGCCCGCAAGTTTCGCCGTCCCAAGAGACCGGCCTACCCGCGAGCACTTCGGGCAGCGATTTCCGGAACACGCAACCAAAGTGCCCGTCCGGAAGAATATCGGAAAATGCGGACATTAGCGGACAAACTCTCCGTTAATCTCCGATATTCTGCCCACCCTCTCCCCCTCGGGGGAGAGGGCAGGGTGAGGGGGCGCTTCAGTGCGTTTGCGGATTCATCACGCAGCCTGCATCTTGCATCAGCCTGCCATCGCCGCCGAAACGCCCGCGGGCTTGGCCGTCTCAAGAGCTTGGCCCACCCACGAGCGTTTCCGCCAGCGAGTTCAGGAACACGCAACACGGAGCACGCAACAGGATTCAATTGTCAAAGAACACAGGAGAAAAGCCTCAGGCCGAGGAAAAAAATGATGGTCTGGAAACAAACCTCCTGCGGACCGGCGCCGTAGTTAAAGGGGCGCCCAGCCCTAACGCGGTTCAATAATGGCACACCACCACTCCGCCGTCAACCAATCGGTGTGGCAGCGATTGGAATTATCACGTTCGAAGGTGCTGACGCTCAGCCTCTGCTTCAACAATCATTGCCGAGAGGGGAACACCCAGGGCCTCTGCGATGGAACTAGCCGCATCCAGACTTGGATTGCTCAAACCAGACTCAATTTTTCCAATGTAGGTTTGATGGAGTCCGGCCTTCGCCGCGAGTTCTTGCTTGCTCAATTTCTTGGCCACACGAAGTCGCTGTAACACCCGGGCGAAGGCATCTGAGAATTGCAAATGGCGGCGGCGCATGGCGAAACGCTGCAACAGGGCGGCAGGATGAAGGGATAAGAATATATTCTTGCACAGGGACGCAGGATCGTCTAGAATGCTCGGCATCCTTGATGAATGAACGCCGTGACAAGAGGTTTTGGGGCTTTGGATCCCGGGAGTTGGTAGCGTCGGAAGCGCGAAGAACAGTGGCTGGCGTGCCTGTTCCGCGGCGTAAGGTGCTTGAGATCAGGCGCAGTATTCTGAAGAAACTGCTGGCCCGCATCGAGCACAGGAATACTAATGGAGATCGGAAGAAGGACTTTTGAAAGATTCGACTTTCACTTTCCGTGTAAACGATGGAGAGTCGCAACGCGAATCGAGGAACCAACACCATCAATGAAAATTCTCAGAAGGATCAAGGACGCATTGTTTATCACCTTCGGCGCAGTCGCTTGCAGCAGCCGTGCCTTGGCACAAAGCACACCTCCATTGCCTCCAACTCCGCCGGGATACATCACGGGCCATTGGAACTTCGACGACACCAATTCCTGGAGCGGTCCGGCTAATTTTGCCCCGCTTTCGTTCAGCAACATTGTGGGAGTGCCAAGCTGGGAGGGCAACGCGTTGTGGGTGGATTCAACCGCGCCGGCATGGCTTCAGTATCCGGTGGTCGAGCCTGCTGGCCACACGAACCTCGTTTGCGCTCAAGGAACGCTAAGCGTGTGGGTCTGGCCGGACTGGACCAGCGGGAGTTTAGGCGGGACCGGTCCTTCCGATTGGGGACGGATTGTGGACGTTGGCCAGTACAGCACGAACGCAAATTTGGGATGGCTTGGCCTCTATTTCTCGCCTGACGGTAACAGCTTGATTTTCAGCGGACAGAGCAATGGTTACGGCGCTGACTTTGTGAGCGCGCCAATCGCTTGGGACAATTCGGGCTGGCATCTCGTGTGCATCACATGGTCGCCAACCAATAGCGCAATTTATCTGGACGGCCAGCTTGCCTCCACAAACGGGACGGGTGCGGTGTATTGCCCTGGGCCTGCAATGCTAGTAACCGGGTTTTTCGTGGGCAGCGATACCGGGACCGGCTCGGAGCAGGTGAGAGGCGTTCTGGATGAGCTCCGGATTTGGAATTACCCGCTGGATTCTGGAAGCATCTCGAACATATACGCGGCGGAATCAGGTCAGGTGTGGCCAACGCCGACAGGAAGCGGGGATGGCAGCCTGGGTCTGGATGGCGGGATCAACGGAAGCGATGGGATCGGTTTTCCCGGATCAGGATCAAACGGCGGCTTCGCACCGGATTTCAACAGCGGCGGCTCTGGAACTCCCCAGATGAGCTGTCCCCCAGGCAGTCTTTGTTTGGAAATCTGGCAGCCTGGGACGAATATCTTCAATTCTGATTCAAACTCAGTCACGCTCATTCTGCACGGTACCACGAATGACAACTCGACCACTTATCAACTGGTCTCCAGCACGAATCTGGGGGCTGGTTGGACGGTGGAACAAACGTTTCTTGGAAGCCCGGGACAGGACTGGACCCCGCTGACGGTCTCGATCGCTGACCGTCCGACACTCTTCTTTCGGGCGAGGAACTCCGGCTTGGATACGGACGGAGACGGCCTTCCCGACTGGTGGGAGTTGAAATACGGGCTGGACCCAAACAATCCTGACACCGGCAATACTGGAATTCCGGATGGGTACAAAACGGACGGGATTGGCGACGGTTATACATATTTGCAAAAATACCAGATGGGAATTGCGCCCAATGTATGGGCCACACCGCAAGCGCCATCGAATGTACGTGTGTCGGTGGACCCGGTTACCTCGGCCGTGATCATCACTTGGTCGCCCGCGAGCGGCGCCGTGACTGGTTATACTGTGACACGGGAGGACGATGATGGTTACAGTCAAAGTGCAACTGTCTTCACGGTCGGTCTGACGAATGAACTAGTGGATACCAACTATCCTCCCTATCTCGGTCCTCTCGCGCATCCTTCTGACTATTCCGTGGTGGCGAATTATACCAATGGCGACACTTCTACCTATGGAGATGGCGGATACATCAATCCGCAGCCACTTGATCTCGTCCCGTATATCCTTTCCTCAGTTGATGGCTCGGCTGTAGTCGCGACCTCCTACATTCCATCCGGAGTTGTCAAATTGCGGCTGACGCTTTACGATCCGAACGATCTTTTTTCTCCTTTGACGAACATGGACGTGTCGGTCAACTCATTGATGGATGGTTCCATTACACTCTCAAGCACTAGTTTTCCTTATGATCCGAATGGGATCGATTGGTACATGCAAGGCGTGCCCGCGAGCGGACAGCCCAGTTTAGAGACCGCCTTTTTGGGTTACACTTGGCCCGCAAATTATGACGGAAGCACAGAATTGAACGAGAATGCGTCATTCCTCCTTCGAGCCGCTAGCCTGACGGCTCCGTTTGTGGGTGCTCCCACAACGACGACCCAGGATGTTCTTGCAATCTTCGATTCGGACGAGGAGAGATCGGCATTTGAGCTCCCTTGGAGGCCATTTTATGAAAACTACAATTACTGGAATTTTGTTTTTGCTAGCACAAATGTTGATAGCACCGGATACCTGAACACGGGTTGTCAGGGAAGCAGCGCCTCTGATTTCAGTCTTCAAGACATGCCCGCATTTTCATTCACGCCCCCGACGAGCGCCGCTCCAATCGGCTCAATGCTTACAGCCAGCCAGACTCGCTGGATGCTGCCATATTCCAATTGGAAAGACTTGGGGATTCAGCAGGTGGGGACCAACTTTTTCCTGCCTGGCAATATCACCAACTTTTACGGATTGCGTCTGCTCTCGGTGATGCTGGTGTACTCTATCGCCGGCAATCCGCTGAATTTCCAAGAATTGGATGCGGGGAATTCTCTGCCGGTGCCCTCCGCCGATACAATGTTTTTTTACCCTGAATTTGATCAGCCGCAGTTCCAAACCGAAGATTATTATGTGGTTGATCACGATGTTGGTCTGGAGCCTGATTCACCACTGTTCCCGAGTACCAATCCGCCAACGATACTAGTTGCTGGGGTGGGCCAACCTTTGCCGGTGGGTGCCTACGCCGTTCAAACGGTCATGAACGGGGACAGAACAAAGCCTGTTTATGTGCAGCAATATTTCGATAAAGCTTTTAGGGCGGACGCCAATGGTCAGCCGACAAGTACGCCCACCGGGATATTGTCTCCGAACGGAACTTTTGTCCCGACGGAGGTTGGGCAGGCGGTCCTGCTCACCAAACCCGACGCAGCCACAGGTTCCAGAGGCCAATGCCTTGTCACGGCCATCAAGACGGTGGTTGATGTGAATCATGATGGGATCATGGACTTGAGCTTTGCTGGACCCGACAGCACTGATTCGGACCACCGCTACGAATTCTGGATCAACAATAATTTCGATCGACTGGCACCTGACACCGATGATTCCACGAATTACAATGATGACGTGAAGGTTGCCGGATCTCCCGCAGACCCAAGAGGGATTGCTCCGGACTATGCATATGCAGCATCGGTCCTAGGTCGTCAGGATCCAATCCTGGAAATTCCCTGCCAGCGGGATTTGCAGGATTATGCGCGGATTTGGTTCGTCGGCGTTTCCAATGCCTTGGAGGCGTTGCCTTTCGGTAGCACGGCCACAATTGACTGGGAGGATTCTTATGGAGGTCAACCCTCAATGAACCTGTTCCCGGCAGCCGATGTCGACGGAGGCATGCGATATCTTACAAACGCAAATGTCGGTGCAATCCAGATAGACCCGACCCATTGCCCGTCTGTGGGGACGGTTGGTCCCGGCTTTGGGCCGTCCAGAGGGTTGGTGTTCAGCCAGGATCCCCTGACCGGTCAAGCATGGCCGGGTGATCACTTTATCTTCTGCGGAGCAGCCGCAGGGAGTGGGAGGCTGACGCTCACCCTTAAGAACCAATTCGGTCAAGTGCTGGCGCAGAGCGGCGTCTACATCCACCTGCAGGACATTAAACAGATGTACGAGCGTTGGACCGTGGGTGATGCTCCGAGTCTGCCACCGGCAAACCACGCTTATCTGGCGAGCGAGGGACTTGACTCGCCTTTCAGCTACGGTGCACCTTTGGACACGAACACACCTTACATCCTCTACGTCCATGGGTGGAATATGGCGCAATGGGAAAAAGACCGCTTCGCCGAATCAGCATTCAAGCGGCTTTACTGGCAGGGTTATCAGGGCCGGTTCGGCATATTCCGATGGCCGACTGACTACGGTTTTGCGGGAATCAGTTCTCTGGCAACCAACGTCAATGAAAAGGACAACTATGACAGCAGTGAGTTTCAGGCTTGGCGGTCAGGTATTGGTTTACTTAACAAATTGGACGATTTGAACGTCGAATATCCTGGGCACATTTACCTACTAGCCCACAGTATGGGCAATATCGTCGCGGGTGAGGCATTACGGCTTTCTAGCAAGCGCGTCGTTGACACGTATGTCGCGAGCCAGGCGGCGGTTTCGGCACATACGTACGATGCCGGTGTGCCCGTCTATTCCTTTTCCTTCGGTGGCATCAGTTTCGGGCCAAACACACCCAACATTTATGGAGCTTGGTTCGCCGGTAATTATGGGATCGGGGCCGGAAGCATCGTAAGTTTTTATAATACGAATGACTTCGCGTTGGCCCGCAGCCGCTGGCAACTCAATCAGCTGTTAAAGCCGGATCAGAGCGTTGTGGCAAATGGTATAACCTGGACCTATGGCTACACCGGAAGTCCGAATGACGGCCCGCCATGGAACAACTTCATCAAGCAATCTCCTGGTGGAGGATATGTGGCCTTCTCTATTACCTCGAACCCTGGCGCAGTTTATGAAGTAATGTCTTATGCCGCCCAAGCGTATACTACAGCTCTGGGTGCGACGCCTGTAACCACACTGGCTGGGATTGTCAACTTGAGCGGAGTGTGGCTGGGTGATCCAACTGGGAGGAATTATGCCGAACACTTTTGGCACAGCGCAGAATTTCGCGGCGACAATGCGCTTCAAGGCAGCTATTGGAGTACGCTCCTGGGACCGGCAGCCTTCAACCTGAAATGAAAAACACCAAGTCGCATCCATCTTTTCGGTTCGCAGTAGTTCTCATAGCATTGGGTGCATTGGCGGTACTGCTCTTGCATCAGAAGGTTGCGAGAATACCGGAAACACCCTCTGTTCAGACGAACACATTGCCATCAACTGGCGACCGAACTTCGAGTCCCCGGTCAAATGCCACTAGTCACACAAATGAACTTGGGCAGGTGGTTGGCAATGACACCAACGTTTCCGGACCCTCGGTTGGAAACAAGGCGAAACAGATGGCTGAACTTCTTTCCACGTACAACAATGTGCCAATAGAGTTTTACGGCAGAGTTGAGGATCAGTTCAGCAATGTAGTGGAAAACGCTACTATTAATTTCTGCATCCAGGTATATAGTGGCACGGAGTCGGGTGTGGAGCGAGGCCGGGTAATCACCGACGCCAACGGCCAATTCTCCATAAAGGGATACCGTGGGGAAAGTCTCGGTCTCGTTCCGATAAAGGCAGGCTACGCCTTGGCCACCACAATAACACTATTTAGATACTCACATTTGGACGATCAGCATTACGTGTCTAGTCAACAGAACCCGACGGTCATAAGGATGTGGAAACTACAAGGTGCCGAGCCTTTGGTGAGCGTCAAGGGACGCTACAGACTCCCTTACACTAACGCCCCGATGAGTTTTGATTTGCTAAGAGGACAAATCGTTGAGGCAGGTGGCGACCTCAAGATTACGGTGAACCGCCCGCAAGGTATCATATCGGGCCAGAATCGGATGGATTGGGGAGTCCAAATTGAAGCAATCGCTGGAGGGCTGATCGATGCAGCTGGACAGGAGGGTATTACCTACGCGGCACCAGAAAGTGGGTATCAACCGATCTCCACTTTATCAGCATCTACGAACGGCCACGGAGCTGAGTTGATCCAGGAAGGCTATTTCGTTCAGAGCCGGGACGGACAGGTCTACAGCAAAATTGACATCTCTGTACGTATCAACAGAGACCCTGATGGATTGATGTCCATTGATTTTTCCGGAGTAGCCAATACCAATGCCTCGCGAAATTGGGAAGGATCCGTCGCGCAATGACACGACTCTGGGAGAGCCCGGGCTCGATCCTTCTCTCAACCGCGAAGGCAACCCTGACTGCCGTAAAATGATACTTGCCTTCCGCATCATCATCATCGTGGTATCCCTGCTTGAGGCGGTGGGTTGCTATTTTCTTGTGGCCCCACTGCGGCATTTGGGCAATGCCTTCGGAGGCTCAGGCGATGGCGCGGGTGCTCAAGGAAACCCAAATGCTGATACGCTGATGATTGTGCTCATCTGGCTGATTGCAACAGTTCCGTATTGGTTCATGTTGTTGGGCGCATTCAACCTTATTAAAGGGAACCTGTTGAGACTGATATTCCCGGGCTTGTTGGCGGTTCTCGTGATCACGACTTCTATTGAACTTGTAACCCGACAGCGTCTGTTTGACTGGATGGCTGTTGGAAACGTCATCGCAGCCGTGCTGTTCGCATGCATCCTCTGGGGGCGGGGCAAAACCTAACGCATTCCACTCCCCGGCACATGAGGCGAAGTGCATCTGTGTTAATCCGCGTTCATCTGCGGTAAAACTTCTCTTCTTAGCCGTTTCGTCTCCTTCGTTTGCTTCGTGTTGAAAATCCGGTCTGTTTCGCAAACCCCGCAGGGCGGCCGCCAAAACCTCCGACGGCCAACCCGCGAGCGCATCCGATCGCGCCATCCGGAACACGCAACACGGCCCGCCCTGAGCCCGCCCTGAGCCTGTCGAAGGGCAGCACGCAATACGACCACCGCAAATTGTCAAAGAACACTCAGGAGGGCGGCGTATTAGAAACAAGTTTTATCATGCCTCGGCTCAGACGGGAACTGGTCAAATAAAGCCAGAGCATTCCGCCCATTTTCTCTCATGAATTGAGAACTTCGACCCGCCACAGCGAAGGGGAGTGATGTCTTGCGCCCGAGATTCTTATTCTTTTCTAATACTGTTTATTGGAGTCTCACCGGTCTGCAAACCGGCCACCGTTCATTGAAGCTTCCCATTAATTGCGGCCCGGCAGGCCGTTGCGGGAACTTTCAGGCGCAATCTCCTGGCGTCTGAACACTAATTGTTCCCTCATTGCAGATTGCTGCGCAGGGCGAGTGCGCCACTTACAATTTAAGCGAATCAGTCAATCTGCCTAAATCGCGACAGGGCTTGCGGGCGGCGCCTGGTTCGGATTTGTGCCGTGCGCATCGGAAAGCCGACATTTCTCAAGGTGTTAAGCAATCATTAAAAAAATGGCTTCGCGTTGGCATCGCCCGTGCTTGGATGGCCGCCATGTTCAGTTTCATCATCAGGCCGCATCGCCACTGCCTGGCTTCGGTGGCGGTGTTCATGGAACTCCTTTCGTTCTCATAACCATCACGAAGTTTCGCGCCATCACTGCAAACAATGTATGAAGAAAATTGATGCAATCATAAAACCGTTCAAACTCGAAGAAGTAAAAGGAGCGCTGCAGGGCATCGGGGTCAACGGGATGACCGTCAGCGAAGTCAAGGGATTTGGCCGCCAAAAGGGCCACTCCGAAACCTATCGTGGCAGCGAGTACACGGTCGATTTCCTTCCCAAGGTGAAAATCGAGGTGGTTGTTGACAATGAACTTTCCGAGGCAGCCCTGGAGGCAATCATCAAGGCGGCCCGCACCGGAAAGATTGGAGACGGCAAAATTTTCGTGACCAATCTCGAAGATGTCATTCGCATCCGAACCGGCGAGCAAGGAAAAACAGCAGTCTGATCCCCCAAACCAGCGATTCAACTATCAGCCAAAACTTAAGAGTATGACAAAGAAAATTCTCTCAACGATAACCCTGGTGTTCGTCTTGTGCGTGTCCGCCGTATTGGCCGACACCACGAACATGGCAGGCATGACCAATACCGCCGCAGCCGCCGCGCCGCCCGCGCCCGCCGGCCCCACGCCTGATCCAAGCGGCACGGCAACCGGCATGGCAGGGGATGCCCAGGCAGCCGCCGGTACGAGCGTTTTTGTCGTCACCGCGCCAACGGAACTCACTGGGGACGATTTGAAGGACACGAACAAAGTCGCCGCTTACAAGGCGGCCAAACAGGCCTTCGATGATTACACGGCGCAGACCGCCAAGGAGCCTCTGGCCGTGAAGCTGGCCGATGCGGTCGGCCACAATCGCGTCGCCATCAACTTCACCTGGACGCTGGTGACCGGCTTCCTGGTCATGTTCATGCAGGCGGGTTTCGCGCTGGTGGAGACGGGGCTGTGCCGCGCAAAAAACGCGGGTCACACCATGTCGATGAATTTCATGATCTACCCGATGGGCATGCTGGGCTTCTACCTTTGCGGATTCGGGCTGATGTTCGGCGGCATGGCGGATCCGAACAATGCCAATGCCGGAGGAATAGGTACCATGGGCGGTTACGCGGGCTTGAACCATGAAGTCGGCATTCATATAGCCGGAAAGTTTTTCGGTTTGTTTGGAACGAAGGGTTTCTTGCTGCAAGGCGCCGGTTATGACACGGCAGCTTTCGCGTTGTTCCTGTTCCAGATGGTATTCATGGACACCACCGCGACGATTCCCACGGGCGGCGCGGCGGAGCGCTGGAGGTTCTCGGCGTTTATGATCTATGGATGTTGCATCGGCACCATCATGTATCCCTTCTTCGGAAACTGGGTATGGGGCAACGGATGGCTCTCAAACCTGGGCACTCTCTTCCCGGGCCTCGGCCATGGTCACGTCGATTTTGCCGGTTCCTCGGTCGTTCACATGCAAGGCGGGGTCATTGCGCTGGTGTTCTGCTGGTTGATAGGACCGCGCTACGGCAAGTATGACAGCAACGGGAAAATCGTCCACCCGATCACTCCGCACAGTATCCCAATGGTGATGCTGGGCACATTCATTCTCGCGTTCGGTTGGTTCGGGTTCAATCCCGGTTCAAGCCTGGCGGCAACTGACCTGCGCATCGCCGTCGTGGCCGTGAATACGATGCTGGCTTCCGCCACCGGCGCTCTCGGCGCCACGCTCTGGATGTGGTGGGTGCGCACCAAGAAACCGGATCCGTCCATGATGTGCAACGGCATGCTGGCGGGTTTGGTGGCGATCACCTGCCCATGCGCGTTCGTAAACGCGGCCGGCGCCAGCATCCTCGGCCTTATCGCGGGCATTCTCGTGGTCGAATCCGTATTCTTCTTTGAGAAAATCGGAATTGACGATTGCGTGGGGGCCATCTCCGTTCACGGCGTCAATGGCGCCTGGGGCTGCCTTTCGCTGGGCTTGTTCGCAGACGGCACCTATGGCGACGGCTGGAACGGCGTCCCCGGCAAGGTGACTGGCCTGTTCTATGGCGGCGGCATGGGTCAATTCTTCGCGGAACTCATCGGTGTCATAACCTGCTTTGTGACGCTCGGCGTTCTCTCGGTGATCGTCTATTACATCGCTGAAAAACTCGTCGGAAACCGTGTGCCGCTCGAAATGGAAATCGAGGGTCTGGATGTTCCCGAAATGGGAGTGCCCGGTTATGCGGGCATGGTGATGGACAAGCAATCCGAAACTCCGATGCCCCCCGGCGCTCCCCGCCCGGCCAACGCACCCGCTGCTGTAAAGGCCTGATCATGTCTGTGCACTGTGCGATGGTCCGACTCCATCGCACAGTTTGCACATGGAATGAGCGCCAATTAAACCCAATCACTGAATCATTATGTTAATCAAAGAAATCCTGTTTTCGGCAACCGGTATCCTCGCTGGGGCTCTCATCGGCCTGAGCTTCGGAATCGCACAGCAAACGGCCTATCGCCGCTACAAACAACGTCAGACGGACGGCACCTTTGACAGCGGCTGGGCTGCCATACCTGGTTCCATGCGGCGGGTGGCGTACCTGCTGATGGCGCTGGCGGTCGTGCAGTTGGTCTGTCCGCTTATGTTCTCAAACGGCACGCAATGGTGGGTCTCCGCCGGCGTAATCGCCGGATATGGGACCATGCTCTACAAAAACCTGCGCGAAAAACTTGCCGCGCGACACTAACGCCGGCCTCTTGCTTGTGTCAGTCCCAACGCACAATCCGCCAGGAATGAAAAAAATCGAAGCCATCGTCAAGCCGTTCAAACTGGATGAAATCAAGGACGCGCTGGCAGAGATCGGGATCGACGGAATGACCGTCATCGAAGTCAAGGGATTCGGCCGCCAAAAGGGGCATACCGAGATCTATCGCGGAAGTGAATACACCGTGGACTTTATTCCCAAGATCAAATTGGAACTGGTATTGAGCGATGCGCTCCTCGATTCGGCGGTGAACGCAATCGTGACGGCCGCCAAGACCGGGAAAATCGGCGACGGAAAGGTGTTCGTTTCGGCGGTGGAGACGGCGGTGCGCATTCGTACCGAGGAGAAGGATGACCTCGCTGTATGACAGGTTCCATCCGTGTTGTGGCGGGTCGGGGCAGGAATTTGCCGTGCGGTTTTACCGACATATTTCCGCACGCGCACTAGAGGCGTGGGCCGGGTGGCCCACGCCTTTCTTCACCCGCTCCTATCACTAGGCAGATGATCACCGTACATCCAGCGATGATGCTGCCGTTCGGCCTGCTTCTGGGGTCGATCGCCCTGGCCCCTTTTTTCTTCCCGGACTTCTGGGGACGCCACTATCCGAAAGTTACGGGCGTTTTGGCGGCCGTGGTCGTTGCATATTACGTTGCCGTGCTGCATGCAACGCCTCATGTCCTCACGACAGCCCATGAATACCTCAGTTTTATAACGCTGGTAGGATCACTTTTCGTCATATCCGGCGGCATTCACATCAACGTGACGGGAGAGGCGACCCCCTTTCATAATGTCATCTTTCTTCTGGTGGGCGCTGTCGCGGCGAATATTCTGGGAACCACAGGGGCCTCCATGTTGCTCATCCGCCCGTGGCTCCGGTCCAACAAATATCGAATTACCGGCCATCATGTCGCCTTCTTCATTTTCATCGTTTCCAATGTTGGCGGATGCCTGACCCCGGTTGGCGATCCGCCGCTGTTTCTGGGTTATCTCCTGGGCGTTCCCTTTGGCTGGGTGACAATGCATTGTCTGCCGATGTGGGCGGTCGGAATCGCGATTTTGCTGACGATGTTTTATGTAATAGACCGTCGCAACTTCCTGCGAGCGCCGAAGGCGGTTCGTGTAAAGGAAACCGCCCACGAAGACTGGAAGTTCACCGGCCTTTCCAACGTTTTTTTCCTGGCAGTCGTCATCCTGGCGGTCTTCGTCAATCATCCGCCGTTCCTGCGGGAGTTGATCATGGTCGCAGCGGCGGTAGCGTCCTATTTCACAACCGGAAAGCACGCCCATGAGGCAAATCACTTTACGCTCGGGCCCATCAAGGAGGTGGGCATTCTTTTCGTCGGTATTTTTGCCACCATGATGCCGGCGCTCGACTGGTTGCAGGCAAACGCGGCCAGCCTGCACCCCGCCTCTCCAGGGCTGTTTTACTGGGGTTCCGGCACGCTTTCCAGTGTGCTCGACAATGCGCCGACATACCTTTGCTTTCTCAAGGCTGGTTTCGGAAGGTTCGTTCAACCAGAGGTCGTCGGCCAGGTCGCACAACTGGTGCATGCCCACTGCGTGGGACTGGACAGTCTCACGGGGCCGCGGGCGGAGGAGATACGGCAGACGCTGATGGCTCTGCAAACATACCATCCGGCGGACCTTGCGGCCGGGCGCGTCAGCCTGGATGAGATTCAGACGGCTTATCTGCTCGGCAATGCAAAACTTAAAATTTATATCGTCGCTGTGAGTATCGGTTCGGTCTTCTTTGGAGCAAATACCTACATTGGAAACGGGCCGAATTTTATGGTCAAGGCGATCGCGGAACATCATAAGGTTCACACCCCGACTTTTCTGGGTTACATTGGAAGATTCTCGGTGCCATTCATGCTGCCGATGCTTCTGATCGTCTGGCTGTTGTTCTTTCGTTAGGATGTTGTGCTCTGTCACCTGCCTGGAAGTCAGCGCCAATCCTGCTCGAAAAGGACTGTGAGTGGACCGCGTTTCAGTGTAACCTGCGAGCGTATGACGGACGCAGGTATCGCCCAACCACTGTTCCGGCGTTCAACGGATTGGAAGCGCGGTTCCCGCCAAACACCCGGCAGGCTCACGATTTATTTTGGCATGGCGCCGGGAGTGGGAAAAACCCATGCCATGCTGCAGGCTGCCCGATCGGAAGCATTGGCCGGACGAGAGGTGGTGGTTGCATTCGTGCAAACACACGGCTCGAAGGCGATCGATGCCCTCTTGAGAGGATTGGAGCAGATTCCCGGGCGGATGCCGGCAGCCGGGTCAGCGTCGCTCTCAGAAATGGACCTGGACGCCGTGGTTGCCCGACGTCCGCACCTCGTCGTTGTGGACGAGTTGGCCCACGCCAATCCGCCGGGCTCACGACACCCCAGTCGCTACCAGGACATCCAGGAGCTTCTCGCGGCGGGCATAGACGTTTTCACCACCCTGAATCTCCACGAATTTGCAAGTGAGGCCACCACCGTGCAGCGCATCACCGGGCTGCCATTGGGAACCACTGTGCCCGACAGCGTCTTCGACGGCGCTGAACTCCAGTTGGTTGATATGGCGCCACAGAAATTGCTTAAACGCCTCCATATTGAAATGCCCTATCTGACGCAGGACACGCAATTGTCCGCGATACATTTCTTCTCGGAAAGCAACCTGATGGCGTTGCGTCAATTGTCCTGGCGTCTGGTTGCCGACCATCTGGCGCGACGAACGTCGGACTACATGCAACAGCAGCAAATCGCGGGGCCGTGGAGATCGGGACCCCGCCTGCTGGCCGTTTTATCTCCAGGAAGCGCTCCGGAGCAAATTGTGCGTTGGACAAGACGATTGGCCGATTCCTTGAACGCCTCCTGGATCGTCCTATACGTGGAAACGCCACGCACGCTGGATGCGCCGAGGCACGCGGAGATCACCCGTGTCCTTGCACTGGCGGAGGAATTGGGGGCGCAGGTGGTCACGACCACGGATGATGATCTTGTCCGGGGCGTGCTGCGCGTGGCTTCCCAGCGCAACACAACCCAGATCATCATCGGCAAATCATCGGGCTCAACCTGGCGGGGTTTTACACGGAATTCGTTTCTCCGCCGTCTGATTCGCGCCAGCGGAGACTTCGAAATCCGCATCGTTCCTGCTGAACCGGAGGCGCCCCTCCAGGCTCGACGCGGCGCCTCCCTCTCGAATAATGAATCGCAGTGGCGGCAGTATGCCGTTGCGACCGCGGTGGTGGCGGTCATAACCTTGATCACGTTCTTCTTCGGCTCGCGCCTGGGCGGCCCATATGCCGGGGCGCTTATCTACCTCTTGGGGGTGGTGGCGCTGGGATCATCGGTAAGCAGAGGGCCTACGTTCATGGCCGCCCTGCTGAGTGCGCTGCTCTGGAACTATCTCGTCCTGCCACCCGTTTTCGCATTCCAGGTGGCCCATGTGCAGGATGCGTTGTTGCTGGGCACGTTTTTTGTCGTGGCAGTGATACTTGGACAACTCACCACCCAAATCCGCGCGCAACAGCAGGCCGAGCGTCTCCGTGAGGACCGGGCCACGGCGTTGTACCTGCTCATTCGGGAATTGAACGAGGCCACGACGCTTGATCATATCCTGCAACAAGCCATCTCCAACATGGAACACGCTTTCAAGGCGCGTGTCATGATATTCTACGCTGAAACGGCCGATCAACCGCTCCATTCGCCTCATCCAAGGGACAGTTTTGAAGTCACCGACGCGGATCAGCAGGCAATCGCGTGGGTTGCGAGGCACGGGGAACGCGCGGGTAAATTTACTTCCAATTTCCCGGCGGCTGTGGCGCTTCATGTTCCCCTGTCAACCACCGGGGGAGTGATCGGCGTGGCCAGCCTGCGTTGGACCCAGTCTTTTCCGCCCACGATTCATCAACTCAACCTGCTTGATTCCTTCTCCCAGCAGATCGCATTCGCCCTCGATAGGCATCGCCTGCGGCAGGTTTCGGAACGCGCCACATTGCTGGCGGAATCGGAACGGCTCAGCAAAGCGCTCCTTAATTCCATGTCACACGAAATGCGCACGCCAATTGCGGTCATCACAAGCGCAATCAACAATCTGGTTAACCTGGAGAAATCTGGTGATGAGGAAGCTCGCTCGGATACCATGACTGCCATTCAGGATGCCGCCGCGCGTTTGAACCGCCTCGTTGGAAACCTCCTCAGCATTACGCGGTTGGAATCGGGCCATGTGAAACCCAGGATCACCGCGTGTGACCCGGGCGACCTCATTCGCGTCGCCGTCCTCAATACCGAATCCGAACTTGCCGGCCACAAGCTGGTCGTCGATGTCCCGCCGGACCTGCCGTTCGCACGAATGGATTTCCATTTGATGGAGCAGGTGCTCGTCAATTTGCTCTCGAATGCGGCGGTCCACACGCCGCCAGGCACACTCGTTGAAATCAGGGCGCGGGCCGAGCGCCATTCTCTGATTATCGAGGTGGCTGATCGGGGACCCGGGATACCCGCTGAATCCATGGAGCGGCTATTCGACAAATTCTATCGCGGACCCATGGCTCCGACGGGTGGGACTGGTTTGGGACTTTCATTGGTGAAAGGTTTCGTGGAGGCTCAGGGCGGCATTGTTGAAGTGATGAATCGCATGGGAAGCGGGGCGGTGTTCAGAGTGCACGTGCCTGCTGAGACCATTTCAAAGCTTTCCCCTGAAACAGACATATGAACGATTTGTCCGGCAAGAAACTAACCGCCCTGGTCATTGAGGACGAGGTGCACATGCGGCGCATGCTGCAGGTCTGTCTGGAACGAAATGACTATACCGTCAAGGGAGCTGCAACCGGAGACGAAGGAATCAACCAGGCCATTCAATGCTCGCCCGACATCGTCTTGCTGGACCTGGGTTTGCCTGACATGGACGGCTTGAAGGTATTAAAGCACCTGCGCGAATGGAGTCAGACACCCGTCATTGTGATATCCGTGCGGGATATCGATGACGATGTGATTTCGGCCTTGGATAACGGCGCGAATGATTACATCACGAAGCCTTTCAGCACCGGTCAATTGCTCGCCCGAATGCGTGCGGTCAGGCGCCATGACCAGCGCCAACCCGCCGTTCATGTTTTCAAATCCGGCCACCTGGAGGTGGATTTGACCACCCGGTCGGTGAAAATTCGCGGCAATCGGATCAAGTTAACGAGCACCGAGTATTCGCTCCTAGTGTTGTTCGTAAAGAATGCCGGGAAGGTCTTGACCCACGGATATCTGCTGCGAGAGATGTGGAGAACCAGCAGTCTTAATCGCATGGGAGCACTGCGGGTGTACGTCCGATACCTTCGTGGAAAACTGGAAAATGACCCCGCCAAACCGGAGTTGATAGTCAACGAGGCCGGCGTGGGATACCGCCTCGTGGTTCAAGGCTAGGACCCCATGGGGACTCTGGCCGGATGCGGTCGCTCGAGGTCGTAGAGAGGCGAATGTGAGCGCCCTCAATTCCGAATTTGCATCCCCGGGGCCGCTCCTGTAATGTTGGCCCCCGTTCGCGTTAAAACACTCAGCCAGCACACAGCGGCACAAACTGAAAGGCTTGATCATGGCATTGCGTTTGGGCGATGACGCCCCCAATTTCAAAGCGGAAACCACCGAAGGCCCCATCGATTTCCACCAATGGCTCGGCAACGGCTGGGGCATCCTGTTCTCCCATCCCCGCGATTACACACCGGTCTGCACCACCGAACTCGGCGCGGTCGCCCAGATGAAACAGGAGTTCGAACGCCGCGGCGTCAAAGTCATCGCCATTTCCGTCGACCCGCTGGATTCGCACAAGGGCTGGATTCGTGACATCAACGAAACCCAGTTCACCACGATGAATTTCCCGATCATCGCCGACCCGGACCGGTCCGTCGCCGGCCTTTACGACATGATCCATCCCAAGGCGGACGACACGTTCACCGTGCGTTCGGTGTTCATCATCGGGCCGGACAAGAAGATCAAGTTGACGCTCACGTACCCCGCTTCGACCGGAAGGAATTTCTTCGAGCTGCTGCGCGTGATTGATTCGCTGCAACTGACCGCGCGCTACAAGGTGGCGACGCCGGCCAACTGGCTCGACGGACAGGATTGCATCATTTCGCCCGCGGTGAAGGACGAGGAAATCCCGACGCAATTTCCCAAGGGCCATCGCCGGATCAAGCCGTATCTTCGCTACACCCCGCAGCCGAACAAGTGATCGGCGTCAACGCGGGTAGTGGTCGAACATTTTCCGGACGGCTTCGTTGACGCGATGCTTGATCTGGTCCGGAGTTTCGTCGCGGTAGAGCACGCCTTTGGCGAGTCCCTGCCAGACGAGCCGACCCGTGCGGGCATCCGCGACGTCGATCACCAGCGTCCCTTCCTCGTAGGGAATCTCTCCCATGTGATTCAAATCCTGCCCGGAACGATAGGTGAAACCGAAATAATCCGCCATCACTCCCGAAACGGAATGCTGTCCCGACGTGGGATTCTGGAGATCGAATTTTTTCTCCTGCACACTCAGGTAAAAACCGACCAGCAGGTCTGGCTGGGCTGAAGGGATGATTTCGCGCACCTCGAACTCGCGTTGAATGGCAATTTCCACGAGTTCCTGGACTTCGGGAGTGAAACCGGGCGTCTGTTTTTCCGCGGCGGGCCTTTGGAAGTTGAACGTGTGATAGGAGTCGAAATGCGCCGTGGGATCGAGGCCGGTATTGATGCGCACCGTGCCGCAACCGGCCGCGGCCAGCAGCAACAATGCAATCGCCAGCCCTCTACCCGTCCGCTGTTCCATGCCACGGCGCCGCGTCGTGGTCACATGATCAAAATACCAGGCGTACGCCGAACCGGAAGAACCAGTAATCCGCAGTCGTGTTCGGGATTACGTAGCGGGTGTCGATGAAAACACCGGTGAGCGCGTTGAACCGGTACTCGGCCCCAATGCCGACATGCGCGCTGATGGAAGCATCCAGATCGAATTCCCCGCCGATGCCGCCGAACGCATACGGGGCGAGGCGGATGTTCTCCAGCGGCCAGCGATAGATGACGCTGGCGTCCATGAAATCGAGGAAGCTGTCGCCATTATTGCCGATGTTGGTGTCCAGGCTGACGCCGAGTTGCGTGCTGATGAAATAATTGAAACCTGACGCGAAGCCCCATTGCCCATTCAGCCTCCGCCCCCCGGTGAAGTGACGGTCATCGCCGTAATGGCCGAGGGCCAGATCGAGGGACATTTCATTGGCGGCGAAAAGATTTCCCGGCATCGTCCCTTGAAAATGCCTGCTGAACCAGTCTCCGACGGATGAAGTGGAAGAAGAAGAAGTGGTTGAAACGGTCTCTGCCGCTTGAGCCGTTGCCGCTGCCAACATCATTGCTGTGCCGATCAGGATCCAATTTTTGAGTTTCATTTTTGAAGAGTTGCCTCTGAGTTCCGCTTTTCTCCGCAATCCCACCGTCGGAATTTTCATGGGCGGGCGGATTGCTTGGTGAAAACCCGCCCGCCCGCTGCTTGATCGCGGGAGGTTGCAGATCAAGTTGCCGTGACCCTCCCACATCAGCAGTCGTGCGGGAAGTGGGGTGTCCACCCCAAATATTCATTTCGATTTGCGCGAGCGCGATTTTCCGCTGGCTTTGGTTTCTCCGAAGCGTGCGCGCTGCTTGTTGACAATGCGCGAGGCAACTTCCTTTTGCCTGCCCTTGTAGCGGCCTGATTCTTTGAATTTGCCCACCAGTTCCTTGTACTCACGTTCCCGTTTGGGACTTGCGCCTCTTGGCATGGTTGCATTCCTTCCGGTTAATTGTTTTTCCCTTGTGCGCCGCACCCCTGGCGATCCGGCGTTCGGGAATGTTTCGCGAACGTCCCCCGTTGTTCAAAATCAGTCAATACAGTGTTACCCTGCGTTGGGATTCCGTGGAACCCCACCACCGCGATGTTCCGGAAAGGGGACCGGCATGCGCCACAAACAATCGGAAAACCCTATAGGATGCCGGACGGGCGAGGGCGACCTTGGCCATGGCATGCCGGTTCGGCGCCGGACCCGGGCGCCGTGGCATTGCCGCAAGCTATGAAAATCAACACCTCTCTGTTGCTCCTTGCCATGATGCTGTCGGTCACGGGCTGCCAGTCCTATGTCTATCGCGTGGTGCAGCCCGCAACCGGTTCGCAGGTGATCGCGAATCAGCCGGTCAGCGTCCACTATGATCCCCTGGATTACCAGTTCGCGCGCAACAGCGACCGGCTCTCGATGCGGATACTCAATCCCACGGACAACCAGGTTCAACTGGTTGCGAACCGCAGTTATGTGGTGGATCCCAAGGGAGAAACGCATCCGATGCGCGGGCGGCTGATTGCGCCGCACAGTTACATCAGCATGCTCCTGCCGCCGATACCCTTGACCCTGCCGTACGCCTATCCGGGATGGGCGTGGGGCCCTTATTGGACCGGGCCGTATTATGGCTATTACGATCCGTGGTACGGATATTACCAGGTCTTCACGCAATACGATTGGACCTGGAAGACCGGGCTGGCGCGGTTGCATTTGAATTTCGAGCACGCCGGCCAGACGTTCACGCACGATTTTCAGATCGCCCGCGAGCCTGAACAGTGAGGCGGTGCGCATCCGGCATACGCCCCACTGGCGCTGGGCTTGTGTTTATGTCCGAAACGGCGGTTCACCCCATTTCATTTGAGGCGCCATTCCCTGATTCTGGCAGGCACACGAAAGGGAGACTAAACATATGACGAATCGCACTCAATCCGGGGCCAAGGCGAGCCCCGCGGCCATCCAAAAAACGCTCAAAGGGATGCATTATCCGGCCGGAAGACAGCAGATCATCAGCCATGCCGGGCAGAACAATGCGCCCGAGGACGTGCTCGCCGTGTTAAATCGTCTGCCCGAGGAAACCTGGCACGGCCCGGCGGACCTGATGAAGACCGTCGGCCGCCTGGAATGAGATTCCCCGGGCGGACGGCTTCCCGGTCAGGAGACCTTCTGGCGGGAGGCCAACTGGCGCCGGCGGCGCTGACGCAGGACGAGTTCCAATCGGTGCCGCTGGCGCGGTTTGACGGGGTCGTTCAGTCCGGCCACACCGGGAGTGAGTTCCGGATGGAGTCCGCGGCTTGCCGCGAACCCCTCGCGATCCAGCGGAGTATTGAGGCCCTCGGCGCGCTGGTCGAAAACCTTTTTGCGTCCGCTTTTTTTCATTCTGGTTTTAAGTATCATGAGTTCCTTTCACCGGCGCATGCCTTCCAACGCACAGCCTAATTCAGATTCGCGCGGGCGTCTGCGGCAGCATTCCGGCGGACATTCCGGGTTTTTCCCCATGTCGAAACACTTTTGGCGGGCATTAGGCTTTTAACATGGGAGAGCGCGGGTTCCAGTATTGGACTTGCTTCCGCGGTGGCGAATGTGAAATCCCCTGCCGTTTCGCCGCCGAGATCGGAATGATCGTGGGCATCCGGCCCAAGAAAATCGGACCGCTTCAGGGAGAACTGCCGGGAGGAGGCGTCCAATTCCGCAACCACCGAGGCGCCTCCCGCCGTTCCGTTGAACCACTCACCCGCTTTACGGAATCCGCGGCCCCCGGGCGGATTCGATTTTCATCATGCGCCGACCACTCATGCGCCCGTCATCCTCGCAAGCGGAGTTTGTCCTTTCCGACCCGCCGGTTCTGAGCCAGCCGCCCCGGTGTCTTCATGATTATTTTGAAGATCAAGCCCGCAGGAACCCGGCGGCGATCGCACTGACCTGCGGACGGCGGCAGGTGACATACGGGGAACTCGACGAGAGCGCCGGGCGATGGGCGGCGAGCCTGCGCGAACGCGGTGTGGGGCCCGAAGTGCTGGTGGGAATTTGCGCGGAACGGTCGCCCGGCCTGGTGATGGGATTGCTGGCGATTCTCAAGGCTGGAGGCGCCTACGTGCCGTTGGATCCCGGCGACGCGCCGGAGAGGCTGACCGCGATTCTTGACGACGCCCGGCCGAAATTGCTGCTGACGGAGGAGCGACTGGCGGCGCGTCTTGCCCCGGCTGGCACTCCGATGATGTTGCTTGATCGTCCGCCGGCGGAGACGGCGGGTTCATCGGCAGTCAAGACCGATGCGTCGCCGGACAACCTTGCGTATATCATTTACACCTCCGGTTCGACCGGGAAGCCCAAGGGCGTGCAGATCACCCACCGAAGCGTGGCGAGCCTGTTTGCCGCGACGCAGCCCCGGTATCGATTTGACGATGGCGATGTCTGGACGCTTTTTCATTCGGTCGCCTTTGATTTTTCGGTTTGGGAAATTTTCGGAGCCCTGCTCCACGGCGGCAGGCTGGTGATCGTGCCGTTTGCCGTCAGCCGCTCTCCGCAGGCGTTTCATGAGCTGCTCCGGACCGAACGTGTGACGGTGTTGAACCAGACACCGTCCGCGTTTCGGCTATTGTTGCAGGCGGATGCTTCCGGAGAACCGCTGGCATTGCGTTACGTGATCTTCGGCGGTGAGGCCCTGGATTTGCGCATGCTCAGGCCCTGGTTCGAGCGGCATGGTGACCAATGTCCGCAACTGGTGAACATGTACGGCATCACGGAGACCACGGTTTTCGTGACGTGGCGTCCGTTGAGTTCGGGGGACCTTGACCGGCCCAGTGTCATCGGGGAGGCGATTCCGGATTGGGAGGTGCATCTGCTGGACGAGCGTTTGCGGCCGGTGCCCCCCGGAACGCCGGGCGAAATCTGCGTGGGCGGGCCGGGATTGGCGCGCGGCTATCTGAACAATCCCGAGCTGACCGCGCGGAAATTTGTCCCGCATCCATTCAGTGGCAATGGAGACAGGATTTATCGCTCCGGCGACCTGGCGCGGCAAACGCCGGACGGCGACATCGAATACCTCGGGCGGATGGACCAGCAGGTGAAGATCAGGGGACACCGCGTGGAGTTGGGCGAGATCGAGAGTGCCTTGCGGGAGCATCCGGCGGTGGACGATTGCGCGGTGGTGGTGCGGGAGGACGTGCCTGGCGAGAAACGCCTGATCGCGTATTTCACGATCCGGAAAGGGCAGAACCCGACCGGTCTGGAATTTCGCAATTTCCTGAGACCCAAGCTGCCGGCGTATATGACGCCGGCGCTGTTTGTGCGGGTGGAGGAGATGCCGCTGACCAACAACGGTAAGCTGGATCGCCGGGCGCTGCCGGCCCCGCGACTGCGTCGCGCAGCTCCGGATGATCGTTACGTCGCGCCGCGCGATCCGCTGGAACGCGAGTTGACGGCGGTGTGGGAAACGTTGTTGCGCGTGGAACCGGTGGGAATCCGCGATCAATTCTTCGAGCTCGGCGGTCATTCACTGCTGGCGGCGCAATTGTTCGCGCAGGTGGAAGACCTGTCCGGCAAAAGGATTCCTTCCGCGTCCTGGCTCGAGAGGCCGACGGTGGAACATCTGGCGGAACTGATTCGCGAACACGCGGCATCGCGCGGAGACTCGCTGGTGCTGGCGATCCAGGAAAAAGGCTCGAAGCCGCCGCTGTTCCTGATTCACGGCGCGGGCGGCGGAATGCTGTGGGGTTACACGAACCTCGCGATGCATTTGAGCCCGGAGCAGGTGGTGTATGGAATTCAATCGCGCGGGCTGCACGGCGGCGAGGAACTGGAAACCATCGAAGCGATGGCAACGTGGTACCTGGACGAGTTGCACGCGGTCCAACCGCGCGGGCCTTATTTCCTGGGCGGCTACTGCTTCGGCGGCAACATCGCCTACGAGATGGCCCGGCAGCTTCGTGAGCAGGGGGAGAGGGTGGCACTGCTGGCGCTGTTTGAAACAAACCCCTGTGACGGGAGCTACGATCGCGTTCGTTGGTGGACGCCGCGATTTGCGTTTGAGTTTCTGCGCAACAGCTTTTACTGGCTTCAATATTTCGCGCAACTGGAGCCTGGGACGCGGCGCGCGATTTTCGGAAGGCGGCTTCGACACGCCTGGCGCCGGCTGGCAGGCACGCAACGCGCGGGAGGGAACGATGGCGACCTCGAGAACGTGGTGGACGTGTCTCAGATTCCAGAGGACGAGCGCCGGCTCTGGCGGATTCACATCCGGGCGATGGAGGAGCATGTTTCGCGACCATATGACGGGCATGTGACGCTGTTCCGCACGCGGCGGCAGCGTTTCTGGTGCTCGTTTGACGCGGCGTACGGCTGGCGTGATCTTGTCGCAGGAGGCGTCACGGTCCGCATTATTCCCGGAGTGCATGACCGGATTTTCGTCGAGCCGGACGTGCGTTCGGTGGCGGAGGAATTGCAGAAGGGCCTTGATGCGGCGCAGTTGGTGGGCATGGGAGCGGCGAAAGGTCGGGAGTGACCCACTTTGTTCCGGGACGCGGCTGCGCGAGGCTGATGGGGAGGAGCTTTGGCTTATGCAATACGATCATTTTGTCGGGCAGGTGCAGCATCGGGCGCAACTGGCATCGAGCGGCGAGGCGGTGCACGCGATTCGTTGCACGCTGCAAACGCTGACGCAGCGGCTTTTGCCGGGTGAGGCCCACGATCTGGCGGCGCAATTGCCGCGGGAAATCGGGATCTATCTTGAGCGCGATCCGCAGGCAAAGGTGGAACGATTGTCGCTGAACGATTTTTTCCATCGCGTCAGCGAATGCGAAACGGCCAATCTGCCGGCGGCAGTTTTTCATGCGCGGGTGGTGATCGAGGTGCTGTGTGAGGCGGTGTCGCCGGGAGAAATTCACGACGTGCTGTCGGAACTCCCAGAGGAATACCTGAGCCTGTTCCAGGCGGGGAGCCGGGGGAGCCTGGCGGGGAGGAAATAACGGGAGCGCGCCGCATGGCGGATTTGTTCCAGGATCGCACCGAAGCCGGGCAGGCGCTGGCCGCGCGGTTGCATTATTTTGGCGATCGCAACGATGTGGTGGTGCTGGCGCTTCCCCGGGGCGGAGTGCCGGTGGCGGCGGAGGTGGCGCGGGCGTTGCGCGTTCCGCTGGATGTCTTTCTGGTGCGCAAGCTGGGCGTGCCCGGGCACGAGGAACTGGCGATGGGCGCGATCGCGTCGGGCGGCGTGCTGGTGCTGAATGAGCGGGTGTTGAGCATGCTGGATATCGGCGAGGAAGCGATCGCCCGCGCGGCGGAAAGTGAAGGCGAAGAATTGCGGCGGCGGGAGAAGGTTTATCGCGGCAGGCATCCGCCGGTGGAAATCGGGGGAAAGATCGTGTTGCTGGTGGATGACGGGCTGGCGACCGGTACTTCGATGCGGGCGGCCGTGACGGCGTTGCGGCAGCAGGATCCGGCGGGAATAGTGATCGCCGTGCCGGTGGCCGCGGCGGACACGTGCGCCGACCTGGAATCCGAAGCGGAACAGGTCATCTGCCTCGAAAACCCGGAGCCGTTCTATGCCGTCGGGCTGTTCTATCGGCATTTCGCGCAAGTGACCGACGAGCAAGTCCGCGAGTTGCTGGAACAATCGGCGGAAGAAGAGGCGCACAAGGCGCACAGTGACGACCATTGAAAGGCTCAATTCCCCGGCGGAGGAATATTCACCATGAACTCCGCCCGTACGGGCTTGAGCAGGACGATTTCCGGTGTGACGGACTGAACCTCGGGAGGAAGGCTCACCAGGTAGGGCATGATGCCATCGGCGTCGCCTTCGGGTTCGGGCTTGGCCGTCCACCAGCGCCCCTGGTCATCGTGCAGGCGTACGGCGATGTGGTTGGTCGATTGGGGATCGGAGAGGCGGAGGTAAATGACCGGCCCGGGGGAATAATGACCATTCCATTCCTGGACCTTAATGGGGCTGATGCGCAGTTCGCTGCTAACCCATCCGGAAGGGGCTCCGCCACGGGTAGGCGCCATCGGGCTTGGCGGATTGGTCATATATTGTCCCTCGGAAAACACGTAAGCCATCGGGTTCTTCGGGAACCAGCCCAAGGCGGTCACGTTGCCGCCTTCAACATTGGTGCTTGAGTTCCACCACACGATATTCGTGCTGATGTTCGTCAGCGTTACAAGTGGCAGCCGGGCCACCAATTGGGCGTCCTGCAGATTCGTTGCTTCGGGATAGAAAGTGCCGGTGAAACGAAGGACCGGATGATTTGTGCCCAGGTATTGGCCTTGGTTGCCGAGCGGGTCCTCTGCAGTCCAATTGGGTTTGGCCCATTCGGTCAACGGTTTTCCCGCGCGTTGCAGTTTCCAGTTCGGAGCCCAGTAGGCCGTTGGGGTTTCCCAATATTTCCGGGTGGCGCCATTGGTGCGCAGGTCTAATTTCGCAATTGTGATCTTGATATCGCCCACCTGGTTGGTCTGCGGCAGATCGTTGCCGGTCCATCGCGCGGGGTGGACCACAAAGGGATTATCCAGTTCGACGCGGCTGGAAACGTTTGTCTTCCATGGAGTGATCTGGAGTATGAGTTTTGTTTCATCGCGCGGGAATATGGAGAACACGTGCGCTTCGCGACCAATATTATTGGAGGAGATCCCGTACCAATACCTTGTTTCGGTGCCGAAAAGTTGTCCCTTCCCGTCCACGAGTTCCACACGGATGGCCTGGCAGTCCACCGGCTGGCCGGTTGCTGTTTTCGAAGCTTCGACCCAAATTACCAGCGAGGGAGAACTGCGTTTGAAATCCGTGTAAGGATCCCTGGCTGAGAAGAAATCCCGCATCGGCGTTGGCATCCAGGGACTCAGATGATCCGTGATCATCGAACGATGGCCCAGATGGTGGTCGGTTCCGAAAGCGACGGCGCGAACCACAATGTTACGCCCGTCGGCAATGGGAACGACTGCCAGCGGAGCGGAAGGTTTGGCGGTGCCGGCCGAAATAAGAATGAAGATGACCGCGACGAGCAGAAGGAGCGCGAATATCCAAAGAAGACTTTTGCGCAATGCGTTCGTCATTCGTGAGTCATGGTTCGGACCTCAATTTGAAGCCGATTTAGCCGAATCGGGAGGACGTGTCGAGGCGATATTATGGTGCGGTACGCGTTTCCAAATCGCCAATCCGCAATCCGCAATTGGATCATTCCCTGATCCAGCGGCGGGCTTTCATTTCGAAGCGGGGCAGGGTGCCGGAGGGGACTGTGGTCACGGGAACGCGGAGGGAGAAGCTGTTTTGGAAAGTTTTCTCGAGTTGCTCGACCAGCGCGGCGGGATCGGCGCACTCGGGGCGCGGTTCGATCTGCACGCGCATTTCCACGAGCGCCTCCAACTGGCTGATGCGGACCTGGTATTCCGCGACGTCGCGGCTGGCGCGGATGATGTCGTCGACCGCGCTGGGATAGACATTCACTCCGCGCACCACCACCATGTCATCGGTCCGGCCGAGAATGCCGCCGAGCAGCGCCATGTCGCTGCGGCCGCAAATGCACGGGGAATCGCCGGGCTCGGCGCGCACGAGGTCGCCGGTGCGATAGCGCAGGACCGGCGAGCCGTACCGGCCCAGGGGAGTGAGGACGAGTTCGCCGGCGGTGCCGGGAATGACCGGGCGGGCGGTGCCGGGGTCGATGACTTCGGCGTAGTAGGCGGATTCGAGCACGTGGAGCACGCCGGGGCGGAGCGGGCATTCGTGGGTGACGGGGCCGACTTCGGTCATGCCATGGTGATCGAAGAGTCGGGCGCCCGGCCAGAGCGCAGCCAGCCGGGCGCGCATGGCGGGCAGGCTGCCGCCTGGTTCGCCCGCAACGATGATGGTCTTCACGCGCGAGCGGCGGAGATCGATTTGTTCCTGCCTGGCGACCTCGGCGAGACGAATGGCGTAGGTGGGCGTGCAGCAGAGGACGGTGGCCGCATTGTCAATGATGGCGCAGAGGCGTCCGATGCTTCCCAAACCGCCGCCCGGGATGCAAAGCGCGCCCAGGCGCGTGCCGGCCTCGAAGGCCATCCAGAATCCGATGAATGGGCCGAAGGTGAACGCGAAGTAAATGCGGTCGGCTTCCGTAATGCCCGCGGCGCGATAGACCTCGAGCCAGTTTTCCGTCATCCAATCCCAGCTTTCGGGCGTATCGAGCCAGCGGAGCGGCATGCCGGTGGTGCCGCTGGTCTGGTGGATGCGCGTGTAGCGGTTGATGGGATAGGTGAGATTGGCGCCGAACGGCGGATGAACGCGCTGATCCTCGACCAGTTCCTGTTTGGTGGTGAAGGGAAAGCGGGTGGAGAAATCGTCGAGCGAGGCGATGTCGAAGGTGACCCCCTGCCCGGTGAGTTTGCGGGTGTAGAACGGGTTGGCGGGAAAGAGCTCGGCGACGAGGGACCGGAGTTGTTCCAACTGGCTGGCCTGGATTTCGGCGTGGGAGGGGTGGAGGCCAGAGGCCATGGAACGACTAATTGGCTTTGGCGGGCGCGCCCGACGGCGAGGCCTGGGCGGCTGCCGGAGCGGGACGCGTGGGCGCGGGCTTGTAGAGCGTCACCAGGCAACCCCCGGTGGCGGCAAGAATGATGCCCAGGTAAAACTGCGGCTTGATGGCGCCGAACCCGCCCGGGGGCGGATGCAACGCGAGCGCGACGACTGAGTTGACGATGGGCGCGCCGGCGAAGACGATGGACATGACGACGCCGGGGCTGCCGCCATTGCTGAAGGCCAGCAGGACGCAAAACGCGCCGATGGCGCCGACGATTCCCGCGAACAGGGACCAGGCCATGCCGGAGCCGGGGAAGGTCCAGTCGGCTTTGCGCGTGACCAAAAGGAACAACGGCGCGAGCACGGCGGTCAGGAAGTAGGCGAGGCCGACAAAGAGGAACGCCTTGTACAAGCCGTTGCTCTTATCGGCCATGGCGACCTGGCCGCTGTGCAGGAAAATTCCGTAAAGCCCCCAGGAAACCACCGTCATCAGAGCAAACATCAGCCAACTCATATGTCAGTAGATTATAGGGTGTTGGCGTGGCGGGGGCAAGAAATGTTGCATGGTCCTGTCGCGCGGGGACTTGTTGTGTATCGCGTGTTGGGGAGGGGATGCCCGGAATCAAGAGGATTTCAACCACGAATTAACACGAATGGACACGAATGGACACGAATGCGGAAGGAGGTTGGCCGGGAAGGAAGGGGGCGAATTAATGCGAACGCAAGGCTGATTTTGGTTGCGACTACAGATGTAATCTTTTTTTGGAATTTTGCTTGAAAACGGTATGCCACCCGGTGCAGAGTGTCAGGCAATTCAGAAGAGGCATGAAAATTCGACTCATCCAGCTTGGGGCGGTTGTGTTGATGTGGGCCTGCCGGACGCCTGCCGCCATTCTTTACGTTGACGCAAACAGCACCAATCCGGTGCCGCCGTATGCGGATTGGAGCACCGCCGCGACCAATATCCAGGACGCCGTGGACGCCTCGACGAATGGGGATGAGGTGCTGGTAACCAACGGCGTTTACCAGGCTGGCGGGCGATATGCGTCCGTCCCCCGTTATTTCGGGCCGATCCTCACCAATCGGGTCACGATCACCAACGCGATCACGCTCCAGAGCGTCAACGGCCCGGCGGTGACGAGCATTGTGGGCAGGCAGGTACCGGGAACCACGAATGACGCCGGAGCGATACGGTGCGTGTACCTGGCTGGCGGCGCGACATTAAGCGGCTTTACGCTTACGAATGGCGCGACGGGCCCGGGAGGCAGCGACGCGGAATGGGAATCGTGGGGCGGCGGCGTGAGTTGCCCGGCCAACGACTGCGTCATTTTCAACTGCATTATCATAAACAACTCCGCGGGCGATTGGGGCGGCGGGGCGAATGGCGGGAATTTTTACGATTGCCGGTTCAGCGGCAACAATTCGGGTTACGGTGGCGGGGCGTATTTGTATCTGGCGACGGCCAGCAATTGCGTGTTTGAGGCGAACTCAGCCTGGCTGGCCGGCGGTGCGTTGGAAGGAGGTACGGTCACCAACTGCATCATCCGCGGGAACTCCGCGCCGGGCGGCGGTGGCGCCGATTTCTGTACGCTGTATAATTGCGCGTTGTCACAGAATTCCGCGTCGGGCAGCGGAGGCGGGCTGTCTTCCAGCACCGCGTTCAACTGCACCCTGACCGGAAACGCCGCGCCTGTGGGCGGAGGCGCGGATGGATCTGCACTGAACAATTGCGTGGTCTATTACAATCACGCGCCCAATGGGACCAATTTCTCCTCCAGTTGCGCGCTCAATTACAGCTGCACGACGCCACTGCCGGACAACGGCACGAACAATATCACGGACGAGCCGATGCTGGCGGACGATGCCCACCTGGCGGCGGGGTCTCCGTGCATCGGGGCGGGGAGCGCGGATTTTGCCAGCGGCGTGGATATTGATGGCGAGGCGTGGGGCGATCCACCGTCCATTGGCTGCGACGAATATTATGCGGGCGCGAGCGGGCCTTTGAGCGTGAGCGTTCACTCTGATTACACCAATGTGGCGGATGGTTTCCCGGTGACCTTCAGCGGCAGCATTTCCGGACATGCGGATTATAGCGTGTGGGATTTTGGTGACGGCACCATGGCCAGCAACCAGGTATCGGTGACTCACTCGTGGTTCTCGGCGGGAATTTTCACGGTGACGCTGACGGCATTTAACGCGGACAACCCCGCGGGAGTGAGCGCTTCGGAGACTATCTACGTGCTGATAAGGCCCGTGCATCTCGTCAATGCGGCCGGCGTCAATCCGATCGCGCCTTATCTATCATGGGATACGGCTGCGACGAACATTCAGGACGCCGTGGATGCGGCATTTGTCGGAGGAACCGTGGTGGTGACCAACGGTGTTTACGATCAGGGCGGTCGCGTCTTTGCCGGGGCGTTGTCCAATCGGCTGGTCATAAACCGGCCGATGCTGGTCATCAGCATGAATGGCCCAGCGGTGACGACCATTCTCGGCAATCCGATCATGGGCGACTCCGCCGTCCGGTGCGCATGTATCATGAGCAACGCCATTCTCAGTGGATTCAACCTGCGCGGAGGGGCGACGCGGACGACCGGTGACCCGAATACGGAACAGAGCGGTGGAGGTGTTTGGTGCCAGGACACGAGCACGCTTGTCAGCAATTGCTGGCTCACAGCCAATTCGGCCGTCACGGGCGGCGGCGCCTGGCAGGGATTGCTGCAGAACTGCGAGCTTTTCCAGAATTCAGCCGGCAGCATGGGTGGCGGCGCGGATGCATCGGTATTGGGGAGTTGTGCATTGTCGGGAAATTCATCGCTCTCGCTGGGCGGCGCGGTGGAAGCGTGCACGTTGAGCAATTGCACGGTGACGATCAATTCCGCCACTGACGCCGGCGGCGGTGCGGACGCAAGCACGCTTTATAACTGCATCGTGTTCCATAATACTGCGGCGGCGGGCTCCAACTACAACAACAGCAGTTTGAATTTCTGCTGCACCAGTCCGTCGGCGGGCGGGGTTGGGAACATCACGAACGAACCGTTGCTGGCCGACACGGCGCACCTGCAGGCGGCGTCGCCGTGCATCGGCGCAGGCAGCAGCAATTACGCGAGCGGCACGGATATAGACATTGAGCCGTGGGCGAGTCCGCCTTCGATCGGTTGCGACGAGTATCACGCCGGGCCGGTGACCGGTTTCCTGGACGCGACGATGGTGGTGGATAATACCAATGTAGCCTCGGGGTTCGTGGTGAACGTTGCCGGGTTCATTCACGGCCATGCCGGTGCGGTGGTGTGGAATTTCGGGGATGGAACCCTGGTGAGCAACGTGATGATCGCGTCGCACTCCTGGACTGCATCGGGAAATTATCCGGTGACGATGACCGCCTATAACGACGACAATCCGGGCGGCGTGAGCGCGAGCATGGTTGTTTCTGTGCTGCAGAATCCTGTTTATTACGTGTCGCTTGGCAGCTTGAACCCCGTGGCTCCGTATTCGTCGTGGGCGACGGCGGCCACGAACATCCAGGACGCAGTGGATGCGGCGTTTGTGGGTGGGACCGTGCTGGTGAGCAATGGCGTTTATCAGACGGGAGGACGGGTGGATGCTCGAACGGGCAATTGCACCAATCGTGTGGTAGTGGCCAAGCCGATCAGTTTGATGAGCGTGAGCGGGCCGGCCACAACGGTCATCCAGGGAAATCCAGTAATCGGCCCGAATGCGGTTCGTTGTCTCTATCTGACCAACAACGCCGTGGTGACCGGATTCACGCTGAGTCAGGGAGCCAATCGCGACGATGGGGACGGGTTGGGCGGCGCGGTTTGGGGCGAAGCAGCCGGCGCGGTGGTGTCCAATTGTTTTCTTTTTGGAAACGCGGCAAGCGGGGGCGGGGGCGGGGCGTACCGTTGCATGCTTTGGAATTGTGTCATTTCCAACAACACCGAACAAGGCGGTGGCGGCGGCGGGGCGTACGACTCGGTCCTGAACAATTGCCTGCTGGTGAGTAATTCGACGGCGTGGGCCGGAGGCGGGGCGAATGGCAGTGTGCTGAATAATTGCCTGATCATAGGCAACTCTGCGGCCTGGTACGGGGGCGGTGCTGCCTGGAGTACGCTGGGCAATTGTACGGTGGCGACAAACTTCGCGCCGCGCGCGGGCAGCGGCGTGAATAATTCGACGCTCAGCAATTGCATCGCCTTCGACAACGCCAGCGACAATTTCGCCTATAGCACACTGAACTACTGCTGCACCATCCCGGATCCCGGCGGTGTGGGGAACGTCGTGGCCAATCCTGTGTTTGTGAACGAGGCGGGAGGCGACTTCCACCTGGCGGCGAACTCGCCATGCATCAATTCGGGGAAGAATGATTTTGTGGCGCTGCCGACGGATCTGGATGGGAATGCGCGTGTTTCGGGAGGGACCGTGGACCTGGGGGCGTATGAATTCCAGAATCCCGCTTCGATTATTTCCTATTACTGGCTGCAGCAGCATGGAATGCCCAAGGACGGATCGGCGGATCACCTGGATCCTGATGGCGACGGCATGGACAACTGGCAGGAATGGAGGGCGGGCACCGACCCGGCGAACGCCGCTTCGCGGCTGGCGATGCTGGCTCCGGTGGTAACGACCAACTCGCCGGGAGTAACGGTAAGCTGGCAGAGTGTGAGCGGGGTGAACTATTATCTGCTGCGAGGCACCGATCTTTCCGCGAACCCGGTATTTTCAATTCTGGAGACGAATATCGCGGGGCAGGGGGCCACCACCAGTTTTAGCGATACATCGGCGACGAATGGCGGGCCCTATTTCTACCGGGTTGGGGTGCAGTGACGGCGGATTCAACCACGAATTTGCACGAATAGACACGAATGGAGAGGGGGCTCAACTGGCGATTGTGTGGGCGAAATCGTTGGCACTTCTAACGTGCGGCGGTGGTAGCGGAGACGGGTTCAGTGGGTTTGCCGTAGAAGAAGGCACGGACTCGGAAGTAACATTTCTTTTGGGGCGGCAGGAGGGTCTTCCGGAACGAGGTGACATCGGGCGGGAGCAGGGCGCAGGGGCGATATTCGCCATCGGGACGGGGCGCGACCTCCAGGAGGAAGCCATCGGCATCGGAAGCGTGGTCCTTCCAATGCAGATCAACACTGGTGGGTGAGGAGAGTGTTGCGGTCAAGTCGGAGGGGACGGCATTCGCGAAAGTTGGCAAACTTCGGATGGAGTATTTCTGGATTTTTTCACCGGCAGGGGAGTTCGTCTGGTCAAGGGGACCTTCCGCGAGCGCGGGCGTCTGGTTGGTGGGCGCGCTGCCGGTGGTGATCTCGACGGGAGCAGTCGCCTGGCCGAAGAAAGGTTGAAGGTGATAAATGAAAGTGGTTTCCGGCGCCAGGTTGGGGTGCAAAAAGAAGGTTTCCCTGGTGTCGGTGAGGGCGTCGAGTTTGACGTAATCGAACTTGGCGGTGGTGTATTCGATCCAATTGCCGCCGTCCACCGAGGCATCGTTTTTCCAGTGCAGGATGATGTTGCTGCCGTTGGTCACCGCGGCGGTGAGTTGGGTGGGCGAGGCGAATACGGCGTCACTGGACGGCGTGTCTGCCGGTTTTGCCGGACCGGATGCCGAACATCCGGCAAAGCCGATTGCCAGGACGGAAACAAGCGCCAGTATGAGGGGCGTTCCAAAGGGCTTCATGGGTCGAAGAGAAAATAGGTCAGCGAATCATTTCGGACAAGCTTTGCAAAAAGGCGCCGTCCGTGCCCGCGGACGGCGCCCTGTCGCACGACGGCAGCGCGCGGTTGTGGAATCGCGCGCTGTACCGCCCTCACTTTACTGCTTGAGTAACTTCCATTTCTGGTTGCTGCCGCTGTTGGATGCCCATTGATCCATCTGGGTCGTCTTGTTCGTGCTCGAAGCGGGGTCTTCCAGCACAAGGCCGCTGTGCAGGTTGAAGAAGGTGTAGGAGCCATCGCTGTTTTGCACGGGCTTCCATTGGTCGTTACCGGCGGCGCCGAATGACCACTGAATGATGCCCGCGCCATTGGCGGTGGAGGCGCCCTGGACGACGGCGTCCCTGCCGCTCTTGCAACTGTTGATCTGGTAATAACCGTTGGACGTGGCGATGAACGTCCAGTCCAGATTGGAGCTGGCGAGGCTGGACCACTGCGTGATGGCGGAGCCGTTGGTGAGGGAACCTTGATTGTTCAGCACCAGGCCGCTGGCTTCATTCTGGAGTTGGAAGATGCCGGAGAGGTTCGGGGCGGCATTGACGGTGAGGCTGACGGTCGTGGTGTGAGTCAGGCTGCCGCTCGTGCCGGTTACAGTAACAGTGGCGGTTCCGGTGGCCGCCGTGCTGCCGGCCGTCAGAGTCAGTGTGCTGCTGCCGGTGGTACTGGAGGGATTGAAGGAAGCCGTAACGCCGCCGGGCAATCCCGAGGCTGAGAGGCTGACGCTGCCGTTGAAGCCGTTCACAGGATTGACGGTGATGGAACTGGCGCCGCTGTTGCCCTGGGTGACCGTCAGGCTTCCGGGCGAAGCGGACAGTGAGAAATCCCCGGAACTTCCGCCTGAGAAGAAACTTGCTCCCCGCCAATAGTCGCCGGCATAGGAGGTCACACTGGGGGTGGCATAGACGCCGTATTTGAAATAATGGTTTACGTCGCCGCCATCGGAATAGGTGCCGATATGGCTGCCGTTGATCCAGACCTCGATCTGGCCGGCGCTGGTGTCGTGGATGACATTGACGCGCGTGTAGATGCCCCAGCAACCGGTCGCGAGGACTTCGCTATCGTATCGTTTCAAGGTGCCGTTATTCGACCGCATCTGGAGCTGGATGGAGGTGGCCTGGGAGGTGGAACCGAAAATCTGAAAACAGGTGTAGCTGGAGGTCCCGTTTTCGGGATTCAAATCCGCCTGGAACTGCTGGGTGCCGGTCGTGTAATTGTTGTTCACGCGCCATTCGCTGCGCGGACCGCTGTCATGGCCCGGGAATTCGCTTGGATCGGTGCTGTAAATCCAGAAATGCTCGACGTTGCCCGAAACGGAGTAACGCTGGCTTTGCGGCAGCGCGCTATTGTACTGCTTCGTGGGAAAGTATTGTGTCCAGCCGCTGCCGACCTGTGCCTGGGCGACAAGAAGGCCGCCTGCGAGAAACGCGGCGACGGCCAGGAGTTTGGCAGTGCAATTGTTCTGCGATTTTATGGTCATGTTACAGGGGATATGAGTAGTTTGTGGGTTGACGCAGGCTGAGTGGGGATGAGGCTACATCGTGCGCCCCGCGGCGTCTGCCGACACTTCATATGACAATGTTGGAGCGGGATTTTCGTGCATTTGGGAGGGGACAAATCAGCGGCCTTATGCTATAAGAAGGATACTTAGCCCTGAACAATCGTTTGAAGCGCCAATCGCGTTGGGGACGGCGCGTCCTTAATGTGATGCAGCAGCGAAAAAGCCCCACTCCACTGATGAGGCTGCGAGAGAGAAATGCGGTTTCCGATTTGAAAACAATCTTTCTGGTCCTTCTGGTTTCCCTGTGCAGCCTTGGCGTGGCGTCGGCGGAGACGGACGATAACCTGAACTGGCAGGTGCGTGTGTGGCGGAAGCCGACGCCGGGGGATGACATGGCGCTCAAGGGGCTGGCGCAGACATCGGACGGTTTTCTCTGGTTTGCCACGAAGCTCAAGCTGGTGCGATTCGACGGCGTCGATTTCGAAGGTTTCAAGGTGACCGACCTGGTGACGAACGCCGGGGTCATCAATTGCCTGATGAAGGCCCATGACGGCGCGATGTGGCTGACGACGGCCAACGGATTGCTGGTCCGGCTGGAGTCCGGGCAGGTGCAATCGTTCACGAACACCGCGGGCCGGGCCGCCCTCAGAAACCTGGTGGAGGACCGTGACGGCGCGTTGTGGATGCCGTCCGACGACGGGTCGGTGTACCGGTTCAAGGAAGGGCGATTCACCCGTTTCGATGAGCATGACGGCTTGCCCGGGCGATTCAGCCCACGCCTGGCCGCAGATGGTTCGGGCCGGATATGGTTCGCCGGAAGCAGCAAGGTTGGGGTGTTCCGCAACGGCAAGTTCGAGAGCCAGTTAACGTTGGGCTCCAGGGTGCGCACTCAGATTGCGGCATGCCGGAGTGGCGGGATCTGGATTTGCAAGGACAACGAACTGCTGAAGTATTCGGAGGGGAGTGCTCCGCAGTCGGTCGGCTCCTTCTCCACATCCGCGCCTTGCAGGCCGAGCGTGGTGCTTGAGGACCAGGACGGGACGGTCTGGATCGGCACACAGGATTCGGGGCTATTTCATCAGGAGGGGCATGGTTTTGAAAACGTGCCGACGTCGCACTCCGACATCGTGAATCTTTTCGAGGACTGCAAGGGGAATTTGTGGGTGGGAACGCCGGAAGGGCTGGACCAGGTGATGCGCCGTCCCGTGGTGGTGGAGGGTTCGTCGGCCATCTCGCCGTCGCGCGCGGTCGGATCCTTGTGCGAGGACACAGCCGGCAATTTATGGGCGGCGATGAAGGATGGCCGCCTGGCGCGGCGCGTGGGAAACGGATGGAGAGCCTTTTCCGTCGATGGAACGAACGAGGTGACCGGGGTGACACGGATTGCCGCTGGGTCGGCGGGCGATGTGTGGATCGGCACGCGCGACGCCCGGTTGCTGCATTGGAAGGATGGAAAGCTGACTTCCCTGGATTCGAGCAACGGCCTTTCGTCCCAGCGGATAGCCTCCCTGTATGTCGGCAACAAAGGCGAGGTGTGGGCCGCGGGACGACAGCCGCCCGAGCTGATTCACGTCTCCGGGGACCGGGTGGAGACAATCCGATTGGCAACGAATTCGGGATTTTTGCGCACCATTGTGCAGGATGGCGACGGCGCGATGTGGTTTGGCGGTGACCAGTCCACATTTTTCCGGTACCGCGACGGGGCGATTTCGAACGCGGTGCAGATGATCCCGCGGATGACACCGTTTATTCGCTGCCTTTGCGTTGCGGACGGAAGCCTCTGGATCGCAGCGGCGGATACCGGAGTGGGACGACTCAAGAACGGGCAATTTTCGCTGATCACGAACAGCCAGGGGTTATATAACAACGATATCCGGCAGATGGTCGCCGATGACCGCGGGTGGCTGTGGTTCGGGTCCGCACACGGGATTTTCAAGGTGCGGCTGGAGGAGTTGAACGCGGTTGCGGAAGGGCGTGCGCGGCACCTGCAATCGGTCCATTACGGCCGGGAAAGCGATCTGCCGGAACTGGAGGCGGGCGTGGACGACAGCGGGTCGGCCATTCGCACGCGCGATGGGCGGCTCTGGATACCGATGGGGATGGCCCTGGCGGTGATTGACCCGGCGAAGCTGCGGGATGACCCGGATCGGCCGCCGGTGCTGGTGAAGTCGATCCTGGCCGACGGCAAGATCATTGCCTCCTACGACGGCTTGATTTCCACGAGCAAGAACGCGGCTGATCTGGCGGGCGGCGGGTTTCAGTTCAGTCTGCGGCCCGATCATCGGCGGCTGGAGTTCCGGTTTACGGCTTTGAATTACGAGGCGGCGGAGAACGTGACGTTTCGCTACCTGCTCGAGGGCCTGGATCATCAATGGATCAGAAACGGCACGCGGCGCGACGCGACGTATCCGCGGCTGCCGGCGGGGGATTATCGCTTCCGGGTGCAGGCCTATGACAGCACGGGCGGCTGGACGGAGGCCGGAACGGGGATCGCGTTCAACGTGACGCCGTTCTTCTGGCAGACATGGTGGTTTCGCGCGCTGGCGCTGGCTGCGTTCGCGGCTGTGGTGGCAAGTGTGATGAGATTGATTTCGTTCCGGCGGTTGCAGTCGAGATTGAAGGAGTTGGAATACCAGACGGCGATCGAAAGGGAACGGTCGCGGATCGCGCGCGATTTGCACGACGATCTTGGCAGCGGAGTGACGCACATTTTATTCCTGAACGAACTGGCGCTGCGGAATCGCGTCGCCCCGAACGAACTTCCGAGCCACGCGCGGAAGATCGCGGATACCGCGCGGGATCTTGCGCAATCGCTGGACGAGGCGGTGTGGGCCATCAATCCGCGCAACGACGGATCGCCGCACCTGATCGAGTATCTGGGACAGTATGCGATCGAGTTTTTGAAGGCGGCGAATGTGCGGTGCCGGCTGGATTTTCCGGAGGAACTGCCGTTGCAAAAGGCGTCGGCCGACGTGCGCTACAATCTCCTGTATGCGACCAAGGAGGCGCTGAATAATGCGGTCAAGCATGGGCGCCCCGCGGAAGTGCGATTGCAGGTGGAGGTGACGGAGGAGATTTTCCGACTGACCATCCAGGATGACGGCGCCGGTTTTTACATGAACGGCTCGCTGCCCGATGGCAACGGGCTGGAAAACATGCGCGAGCGCCTGGAGAAGATCGACGGGAAATTCGAAATGCGCAGCCGGCCCGGCGAGGGGACGACGGTGATTTTCACCATGCCGTGGAATCGGGTGCACAACGGCGAGGTGTCCGACTCCATGAGATGATTTCTATCAACCCAATTATGACCAAAGTATCCATTGTTGAAGACGATCGAAAGACACGGGAAGCGCTGGCGACGTTGTTGTCCGGCGCGGAACAGGTGCGTTTCGTGAGCGCCCATGCGACGGCCGAGGATGCCGTGCGCCGGATTCCCGTGGAGAAGCCGGACGTGGTGCTGGTGGACATCAATCTGCCGGGGATGAAAGGGACGGAATGCGTGGCGCGGCTCTCGGCGTTGATGCCCGAGTTGCGGATATTGATCCTCACCACGTACGACGAGCGCGATTTGATCTTCGAGGCGTTGCGCAACGGGGCGGACGGTTATCTGCTGAAGAAATCGGGGTATGACGAATTGATGCGCGCGATCGAAGAACTCAACGCGGGCGGCGCGCCGATGTCGATGCCGGTGGCGCGGCAGATCGTGCAGCATTTCCGGAGATTGCGGCCGGCGGCGCAGGAGATCGAGAAGCTAAGCGATCGCGAGGAGGAGGCGTTGTCGCTGCTGGCGAAGGGATATCTGTACAAGGAGATCGCGGAGAAGATGAACATCAGCGTGAGCACGGTACGGTCTTATTTGCAGCGGATTTATGAGAAGCTGCACGTGCGGTCGAGGACGGAAGCGGTGGCGAAGTATTGTGCGAAGGCGGGGTGATCAGGAAGAGAATTCAGGAGTCAGAATCCAGAAGCCAGAAGGGGGGAGTAACCGCGAATGGACGCGAATGGACGCGAATTCGGATGGGAGAAAGGAAGGTTTTAACCGCGGATTACGCTGGTGGCGCGGATGAAGGCAAAACGAAGAATGACGCGAATTGCGCGAATTGACACGAATTTGGAAGGGAAGAGGAGGGGCGACCGGGATTGAAGGCGCAAGCTTAGAGGGATGACGCGAATTGCGCTAATTTGCGCGAATGGAAGATGGAAGGGGATTTCCACTTTGCGAGAGCCATTCGTGGTTCGCAATCAGCCGCTCCGTTGACATTGGTGTAAAAAGCGAGAACCGACCCCTTGACGGTGCATTGGTCCTTGGGCTTTTGTTTGCATCCGCTACACTTCGGTGCGGAATGCTTTCATTGTTCGAACGAAAACCTGTCACCTCTGCCGAGATTACGTTCAAAACCCGAGTTCAACGATTCTGGAGTTGGTACGCCGAAGCGGCGCCTCGATTTTCTGATATGATTGAGTCAGGCAGATGCACGGCGCTGGCAAATGAGGTCAACGCGAAGGTTGACGAACTGAATCCTGGGTTCGCATGGGTATTTGGTCCCGGAGAGAACGGCAAAGGCCATTCGTTCACTCTAAGCGGAGAAGGAAATCTGCACCGCCAACTACTGACGATTTATTGGCTGGCCCAAGCGCCAAGCCTGCCCGGATGGACGTTTTACCCGGCGCGTCAGCCTGGTTCCATCAAGGGCCAGAGGATTGAGATTGGAGACCGGAAATTCGACCCACTCGAATTCTGGATTGCACCAGTCATCAATTCTGACGAAGAGATGGTCGACATCACCGTCTGGCATCCGCTGTTTGACAAAATTCCTGAGCGGGATCGCTGGACTATTTTGTTCCTTTTCCTGGACGAGGTTCTTGGGGAATATGGAACGCAACAGTGGATTGGCGAAATCAAGCTGGACCCGAAGCGACTCGCCGAATCCATGCCCATTGAAGAAATTGGTGAGTCTCTCAAACGCATTCAAGCGGAGCGCGGATGGAAAAAGCTCCCACCGGGCGAAAGTGCAGTAATGTACCGATGCGAGGAACAACACAGCCGCTTTTTGCGGGGTGATGTCGTCATTGGAACCACCATGCATCCGCGGCTCATCAACGAGTATCTAAAGGCCGACGGGGAACTTGAATACCCGTTGAAAGGAGCCGGTGCGGACTATGTGTTCGTTGCTTTCGATGTGGACATTCTGCCAGCCGGCCGACAGGCAGATGCAAGAGGCAAGATCGAGGACGCCCTGAACGAGGCGTTGCGGACTGCTGTCAGTGGCCGTTTGCTGGGTGGCGCATGGGGCAGGACAAACGCATACATTGATCTGCTCTTGTTTGATGGTGCGGCCAGCATCGAAAGCGTCCTGCAAGTGATGCGCGACTGCGCTTTGCCGTCAGGTTCAAGTATCAACTACTTTGCCAAGGAGAAACGCGGGCACCGTATTGTGATTTGACTCATCGGAATTTTGCCGAGAATCCGCTTGTGACCAACGCGCGGTGGTCAGCCATTCCAAAGTGTTGTTTCACGGTCGCCTCAGTCCAATGATAAGAATTGGTTCCACAGCCCGTGCTTCGGGGTAGGATACCAGCCACTTCATAGCCGGGCTAATGTCCATAGCCTTTTCAGGGCATTGCAAAACGAGCGGGGCTTGACTTTCGGGGTGGGGTGTATATCATTAGCCGCAGTAGTTGGTCGCTGCCAAACGGGTTGGCGCCAGGGCTGAAACAATAAGGGCCCAGCGTATGCCGGAAGCAGCGAGAGGAGGGAAGCCAGCTTCGCTGAAGTTTCCAGTGTTCAGTCTTCAGTTTTCAGTTGTGTTCTCCAGCGTTTCAAAAGGTTTCCTCCTGTTGCGTGTTGCCCTTTGGCGCGCCTCCGGGCGGGCCGGGTTGCGTGTTTGACCGCGCTCGACCTGAAGGATCTCGCAACGCGGCGCAAAAAGAATCGTATGGCAAGCGTTGGACATATTGGGAGAAGCCGGCTGAGCAAGCCGGGGTGGGACCGCTGTCTTTATCGCGGGGTGGCGAGTGGTGGGGTGTGTTGCGAGCGGGGATTTTCTGATAGTTTCCACTGTTTCCGATATTCGGGGAATGCGAAGCGTGGAATTTGGTATGCGGAATTGGGGAAGGGGCAGGCTGACCGGGAACGATTTGAGAAGTTTCGGGGCGCTTCACGGTGCTTCGAGCTATTTCGAGATTCTGCCAGATGCAACAGGATGCGGCGGATTTGGGGAGTGGATTTGGATGAGATTCCGAAGGAATTGGAATTTATGGGGGGAGGGGGTGTGAATGGAATTCGGGATGGGGAATGGGGACAGAGAGCGGGACGCTTGGGGTACCCGCAGTCGAGACGATCGCGCCATGGAGAAGCGCGGTCGCCCCGGGGAAAGGGGCGCATGAATGGAAATAGCTGCGACGGCGCGCAGATATTGGTGCGAAATGGGTTTGTTGATTTGCAAGGGGTTGTGGAAGGACCGCAGGGATATGCGCAGCTAATCGCAGATATGAGGGTGTGTTGGGTGGATTTCGGCGAGACCTTGGCGAGATCGGTCGGGCGGTGGAGGATGTCAGTCAAACGAGCCCTCACCCTGACCCTCTCCCGCGGGGAAAGGGGACAGCTACGAACGGTCCAATTTGGTCGGCGCTGGGTGGGCAGGCAGGCCGCAATCGACTGGAAGAACTTGAAAGGTTAAATGAAGAATCCCCGGTGCGGAGGGCGGTGATGGCAGGTACGAAGCTTCGTGGGAAATGCCGGACGGTTTTTCGGCGAGACATGTCTCGCCGGAGAAAAGCTGTGACATGTCACAGCACTCCAAGGTCACCCCTGCTTCAGGGTTTTTTCGAGGAGGGCGATGTTGACTCTGGCCTGACCGCGGTGGCGGGCGGCTTCGAGGGTCCTGGCCTGGGCGAGTTTCAGGCGGGCGTCGGTGGTTTTCTTGGCTTCGGCGAATTCATCCTCGCACTTGGCGGTTTCGGTGCGGAGTTGCTTGATGCGTTCGTAGAAGCGGCGCTCGATTTCCTCTTCGAGGGCTTTGGAGAGGGGTTGGGAGGCGTCGTATTGGAAGCGGTCCTCGCAGGCCTTGCGCCAGGCGAGAAGTTCGGTGACGACTTCGGGACCGAAACCGGGAATCTTGCCGATGGCCTCGGCGGTGAGGTCGGCGGCGGTTTCGACGCCGTAGGAGAGGAGAGTGTTTTTGTGGCTGTCGTTCATTTCCTGCGCGGTGGCGTCGCGGAGGGGAATGCCTTCGAGGCAGGCGGCGAGTTCGAGCTGGCGGCGTTCATTGGCGAAGGCGGCCTCGATCTCGCGGCGAATGCCGATGGTTTCGCTGAGGGCCTGGAGGGCGGGCTGCATCTGGGTGCGGACGCGGTTAAACTCGATGTTGTATTCTGCGATGATGGCCTGCTGGCTGGCCATTGCGGTGCGCAGTTCGCCCTCGGCGGTTTTGAGGGCTTCCTGATTGCGTTTGAGGGCTTCACAGAGCCAGGCCTGCTTCCAGTTTTCGTGCGCGAAGGTTTTTTGCAGGGAGCGCAACATGCCGGTGGGCGCGGCGGGGATTGGTTCCGGTTCGAGATCCTCGAACGCGGGCGGCGACTCGATCTTGAAGACGTGCGGTTTGAGGCGGGCCATGCGGCGGGTGTGGCTGTCGTCGCCGATGCCGTTGGCGTGGTCGCGGGAGGGGAAGCAATCGACGCCGGTTTCCTTCATGACCTCGCACCAGGGGCAGGTGGGGGCCTTGTGCCAGAAGACGTGGCTGGTGTGTTTCGGGCAGGGGCCGAGGTTGTTGAGGAATTTTTCGAGGCAAGCCTTCCATTCGGCCGCGGTGGGCCGGGAGTGCGGGCGTTCGGAGCCTTCGAGAAAAGCGCGCAGGAAGAGGTCGCGAATCTCGGGAGGATAGGAATCGAAGGGCGGGCAGCCCTTGGGCGGAGAGAGCGGGAGATGAAAATCCTCGGGCGCGAAGGCGAAGGCGTATTCGCAGATGGCGGCCTCGGGCGTGAGTTGTTTCTCGCCGCGCGGCATTCCGGCAAAGGGATGGCGCCCGGCGAAGAAGAGCAGGAAAACGAGTTGCGCGAGACCGAAGAGATCGTGGTTGGTGGTGCGCTTGAGGTCGGTCAGGCATTTGCCCTGCAATTCGGGCGGCGTCCAAAGTGGAGTGCCGACATCGGAGGTGAAGACCATCTGGCCGTCCACGATCTGGAAGCCTTCGCAATCGAGGAGGCGGACGGTGGCGTCGGGGAGGACCTTGATGTTTTGTTCGCTGACGTCGCCGACGACGAGATTGTTGCGGTGAAGTTCGTCGAAGGCCACGGCGAGATTATAGGCGACGTGGACGAGGAACTTGAAGTTGACGTTGGGGAAATGGTGGAGGCGCGCGCGGGTGCCGTAGAGTTCGTGGATTTCGTGGCCGCGGACGAACGGGAGGAATACGCCGATGGCGCTGGCCGCGCCGAGCTCGGAAAAAGCGATGGACTTGGGCATGGCGGCAACGCGGGCGAGGGCGCTCTCGCGGGCGCGGAGCAACTTGATGCGCTGCATCTGCCGGCCGTTGGGACGTTCGTGGTAGAGCTTGACGCAGAGCGACTCCGTGTCCCGCAGGCGGTAAATGGAGCCCTGTCCGCCGCTGGCCATTTGGGCTCCAACGCGGTGGGCGGCGCCGGATTCATCGAAGATGTCATCCATCGTGCACCACCAGGACGAGGCTCTTGTCGTCGTCGGTCCGCGCGCAGACGCGGTCGGATTCGAGAAATTGGTAAAGGCCGGCCTGAAATGTCTCGGCGTCCATCTGGAAGCGGAGCGTCTGGGCGAGCGGCCAGAAAAAGGGCGGATGCGGCACGCAGCCGGTCATGTCGAGCGCGAGGCGTTCGAGGCCGTCGGAGATGCCGACGATGAAATCCACGCGGCCGACGACGCGGCTCATTTGGAAGGTGCGCGCGGCGTTCGGGGAGGTGACCATGTCCGTCTGGCCGACGAATTCGCCCTGGGTTGGCCAGGTGACGGCGCCGAGGACGCCCGAGCGTGCGACGGACCAGCAGCCGTCGCCGACCTGGAGGAAGACGGAGACATCGGGATGGAGGATGGCGACGAGCAGCGTGGCGGAGTAATCGTTGAGAGGCGCGCCGCGTTCGTCAGAGGCCTGGACGAGGAGCCGTTGCTGCTCCTGGATCATCAGCTTGCCGTCGGTGCGGTCGTAGTTGGCGATGGCCTTGAGCGGGTCGGATTGCTTGGAGAGGTCGCGGACGAAATAGTTCAGGGCGCCTTCGGTGACGAGGTGGGCGGCTTCGTGGGCGAAGCGGGCGGAGCTGGCGCCATCGGAGAGGGCGCAGACGACGACATTACGTTCCGGTCCGAGGACCCGAAGGGCGCTCCAGTCCTGGCAGGGGAGCCTGGTTTTCTGGTGTGCGGAGCCCCGCACTGAGACGTTGGCCAGTTTCCACATTCGGCTAGACATCCACGGTTGCCCAACCGGTTACGGCCGGGAGGACGAGACTGCAGGTGCCTGGGTTGGCGGATGAGACTGCGCGAAGAGAGGAGGAGAGCCACGAGAACAATTCCTGGAAATTCAGACCCTTCAACTTCATGGGCGGGCGGGATGGGGCGCAGAGTTCGCCCAGCTTCTGCTGGTCGGCTTCCTGCACGGCGACACCGAAGAACATGAGCTTCTTGGTGGCCTCGCCTTCACGGAGCAGCTCGACGGCCTTGCGCCAGTGGGGCGTCTTGTAATCGGTGGGTTCGCCGTCGGTGACGAGGAAGATCCAGGGACGGAAATAGCTGAGGCCGGCGCGGCGGTATTTGTTCTTGCGCACCTCGAGGAGGTCGCAGGCCTGAACGATTGCTTCGCCCATGCGGGTGTCGCCGCCGGCTTCAAAGCGGGGCGGCAGGAAGGCGGAGGGGCTGACGAAATCCTGCACGATCTGGATGCCGGTGCCGAAGGCGATGACGGCGGTCTCGACGCGTTTGCAGGCGAGACGGTTGCTGTTCATGTCGCGGGCAAACAGTTCGATGCCTTCGTTGAGAGCATCGATTGGTTCCCCCTTCATGGAGCTGGACACGTCGAGAAGCAGGACGCAAGGGCAGCGAGGTTCCGGGTTGTCCACGAACTCCACGTCAATGAAAGGCATCTGGTCGCTCATGCAAGCGTCAAAGTTTCATCCCAACATCGCACCCCTCGGGATTGTCCCAACCCATTCCCCCTGAATCTCTCTCCGGGGTCCGCAATAGCGGGCCGGAAGGGGAATCGCAGCCATTTCGGTCTGCGCGCCATCCATTCTCTGGACAGCGAATTGTCACTATCTGAGACAGCTCCCATGGTGTCCATGGGCACGGCTACAGCTAAATGGGAATAGCAGGAAAGGTGCCGGGGCGCGCACAAGACGAAGCACTGGAATGGAGAAGAGACCCTTGCCGCACATGAACACAGATGAACGCAGGTGGGAAAAGACAATGGGATTGCCAAAGCTGGATTTGAAGTGAACAAAGGGGGCATTTCAGCGTCAGAAGAATATATGTCCAAAGATGTTGTAAAGTGGGTCCTGGCGGTTTGTGCCATTGGTTTGCTGGCGGGATGCGCCACGCCAACGGTGGAATCGCGCAAAAAGGAGCGGTACGCGGCTTATGCGGCGTTATCGCCGGACATGCGGGAGGCGGTGGACCGTGGGACGGTCAAGGTGGGAATGCCGATGGATGCGGTTTACATCGCCTGGGGCAATCCGGACCAGGTGACGCAAAGCGGCAATGCGTCGGGGGAGACGACCACGTGGATGTATTACGGCGGGTACATGGCGCAGAGCTCGTATTGGGGGTGGCAGCGACTGCACTATGTTTATACACCTGTCAATTATGTCAGGGCAGAAGTGGTGTTCGCCAACGGGTCGGTGCGGGAGTGGCGGACATTTCCGCAGCCGCCGTATTAGTTTGATCAGGCGAGCAGGTTGGCCGGGGCGACTTCGATCTTGTCGGCGAATTCCTTGGGGATGTGCGCGGCGGTCATGCGGCCATCGGGTTGCATCGTGACGCAGACCACGGTGACGGAGCCGCGGGCGACTTCGATCGGTTGGGGGGCATTGAGCTTGCGGAATTTGAAGGTGTAGGTGAGCGATTTGGATTTTTTATCACTCACGAGCAGGTGGATTTCGACTTCATCCTCGAAGCGCAGAGGAGCGCGGTAATCGCACTCGGCATGGACGCGGGGCCACCCGACGGCGGGGGCGAAGCTTGGATCGTTGATGACTGTGTGGCCGAGTGAGCGGAAGAAGGCGTGCTCGGCGGTTTCCATGTAGCGGAAGAAATTGGAGTAATGGACGATGCCGGCCATGTCGGTATCCGAGAACTCGACGCGGCGGACGGCTTTGAATTCGTAAGCCATGCGGGGATTTTAGATTTGCGATTGCCGGTTGGCGATGAAAAAGGCGGGTGCCGCGGGACGAAGACTTGCAACCACGAACGGACACGAATCCACACGAACAAAGACGTAAAAGAACACGAACGAGCGGGAATTCAAATCAGGCGGACAGGGTGGCGGGTTGAGCGCGGGAAGGGCCAAATTTTGCGGCAAGTTCTGCGAACGCGCCCAGGGTTTCGGCGGCCATCCGGGTAGCGGTGAATTTTTCGTGAGCGGAGCGGAGCGCGGCGGCGGCGAGCGCTTCGCGGTGGGAAGTGTCCAACAGAATTTTTTCGATTGCGTCGGCGAGGGCCTGAGGGCTGCCGGGTTCACACGTGACACCGCCGCCGGAAAGCTCGATCAGTTCGGGGAAAGCCGCGTGGCGGGGCTGGACCACGGGGACGCCGCTCGCGAGCGCTTCGATGACATAGAGCCCGAAGGCCTCACCGTAGAGCGCAGGGACCGAGAAGACGGAGAGCGAACGGAGAAAGGCGAGTTTGGCGGTGCGATCGACATTGGGATGAAATTCGACGTGATCGAGCAGCGCTTTGGACTGGAGACGATCGCGAAGGGAGTTGACGAACGGTTCATCGGACGGGCCGCAGCTACCGCCGATTTTGAGTTTGAGATTGGGAATGCGGTTGCGCTCTTTGAGAAGAATGAAAGCTTCGACGAAGGTATCGAGGCCTTTTTCGCGGCACATGCGGGCGAAGAAGCCAAGGACGGGGGGCGGCGCGGAAACGGCGGTGGCGTGTGGGACCGCTGCGGATGATACCCGCGCTCCGGAAGCGGATGGGCGTGCTTCGGGATAGCCGTCGAGGTTGATGCCGTTGTAGATGACGCGGACGCGGCTGGGGGGAAGGTCGAGCCGGCGGGTCATGAGATCGCCGAAGTAGCGGGTGGGCGGAATGAAAAGGTCCACGTCGCGGGCGCGTTCGGCGAGCGTGCTCCAGGCGAGATCGCGATATTTCGGAGTGAGCGCGTCGAGGAAGGTGTCTTCGCCCTGGAGAGCGCAGGCGATGGCCGTGCCGAGTTCGGATTTGAGGCGGCGAGCCATTCCGACGAGGAGCGCGTTGGAAAGGCAGATGACGTCGGGACGCAGTTGGGTCTTGAGAAAATTGATCAAATCATAGAGCTCGCGCGCCTGGTTGCCAGCCTCACCGCGGAGCATGGAAACGGTGATGTCGCCAACGTCGGCGGCGCGGGTCTTGGCGACGCGTTTCGAGGCCCAATTGAGGAGTACGGGGGATGCGGCGAGGCGATGAATCCAGGCGGGCGCGTGCCGGAACCAGGAGGATTTCTGGTCGAGGTAGACGTTGATGCCGTTGAAGAAAACGGGGACACCCTGGGTTTGGTCGGTTTCGTCCAGCGTCAACGGCAGGTAGAGCGGCACCATCAGGACGGAGTGGCCCTGGCGGAGCAACTCGGTGACCAGCGCGTTGTCGCGGAAGCAATTGCCGCAATACATCGGGCCGGCGCCGGGGGTGATTTGGACGATGTTCATGAAGCGGAACAAAATCCGGGATCCAGGATCCAAGATCCAAATAAATTCCAAACTCCAAGGTCCAGTTGGGACGGGCGGCCATCAACACCGGGGCCGAGCCGGGCCGGAAGTAGTTTGGAGATGCCATTATTCATGCGGGCCGGGAATCCAATTCGGAGGCCGTGAGTGGTTCGCCGACAGGCAGCGGTTCGGGCAGCGGGACAAACTCCTCGATCTGCCGCCACAAGGTCGAAAAGTCCTTGTTCACGTCGCCGCTCAGGCAATCCGTCACGTAACCGGTCGCATCGGGATACTTGTTCGTCAACTCGCGGAAGCTGAATTTGGGATTGTAGAAGGCGTAGACCAGGCGGCGCATGTTTTCGACGCCCGCGCGGAGGAAGGCGGCGTAGGAAGCGAAGCGGGCCGGGGAGAAATCGCGTTCGACCAGCGCGGTGTGGACGGCATCGGCGGCGAGCACGCCGCTCTTGAGCGCGAGCATGACACCGGAGGAGAAGACGGGATCGAGAAAGGCGAAGGCGTCGCCGACCAGCAGCAGTCCTTCCGCGCCGCAGTGGCGGGCATGGTGGGAGTATTCGCTGGTGAGGAAATATTGGCCGACCTGCCGGCCGCAGGCGAGGTGCTGCTTGATCCACTGGTTCTGCTCGATCTCGCGTTTGAAGATGTCCTCGGGCGATTTGATGCCGTCGCGCGTGAGGTATTTGCCCTCGGCAACGACACCGACGCTGATCATGTCGTTGTGTTGCGGGATGTACCAGAACCAGCCTTTTTCGGGGACATAGGCGACGGTGGTGGCGCCGGCGTCTATGCCTTCATCGCGGTGTGCGCCCTTGTAGTAGGTCCAGACGGCGACCTTGTTGAGGAAGGGATCCTTCACACGCCAGTTGTTGCGGACGGCGGAGAAGGCTTCCTTGCCGGTGCAATCGAGTGTGATGGGGGCGCGGTATTCGACCGGCGCGGAGCCGCGGGTCTGGGCGCGCGCGCCGATGAAGCGACCGTTTTCGCGGAGCAATTCGGTAACGACGGTTTCCTCGCGTACTTCGGCGCCCTTGTCGCGGGCGTTGTCGAGGAGCATCTGATCGAATTCAGAGCGGAGCACCTGCCAGGTTTGAGCGACGGTTTCGCGGTCGTAGCGGTTGAAGAAATAAAACGGCTGGCTGGCGCGGCCCGAAGGGGAGACGAACTGCACGCTGTATTTTTTGATGAAGGCCGATTTCTTCATCTTCCCGACCAGGCCGAGGCGTTCGAGAGGCTGGTAGGTGAACGGGAGGAGCGATTCGCCGATGTGATAGCGGGGGAATTTTTCGCGTTCGAGAACGAGCACGCGGTGGCCGCGTTCGGCGAGCAAGGCGGCGGCGGAGGCGCCGGCTGGGCCGGAGCCGATGATGAGAACGTCGCAGTCGGTTTTCGGAGTCATGAATGGTTAATGGAAATTGGTTGACGGAAAACGTTATTTTTGCCCGCCGCCGGAGATCTTCGCGGCGGGGAGGATTTCGACAATTTCGGCCATGGGACGGTTGTCAGGATCGAGAATGCTGTTGCGTCGGCCGAAGAGCATCTGGGCTCCGGTGAGGTTCAGAGCGCTGTTGGTGAAGTGATCGGAGGCGAAGCGCAGGAACGCGCGCGGATGGCTCGAGTGGGGGATGCGGCGTTCGCGCAGGATGCGGCCAAGCGGAGTGTGCTCACGCAGAATTTCCTCGCGGGCGGCGGTCGCGAAAAGGGAGAGATCAATTTTGATCGCGCCGAATTCCACCGGCTGCCCGGTGCCGTCGAGGAGCAGCACGACTTCGCGGAAATAGAAATCGCTCTTGCGGCGGCGGCCCAGCACGCGCAGGTGGAGGCTGCGACGATAGAAGCGCTCCAGCGTGGGCGTCATGTCGTTTTGGTGGACGAGGAGCGTGCGGTAGGGTTCCGGCACGGCGGCGCCATCCACGGCAGAAAACGGCAGGAGCGGCTGGCCGGAATCGGCGTAGAATTCGTCGAGGGGATAGGCCAGCGAGACGCCGGGTGCAGGCGCGGCTGGCGCGGAGGTTACGACACGGGCTTTCTCAGACATAGCGAGCGTTGCGATGTTGTGGCAGGAAAAATTCGTGCAGGAGGCGGTCCACGCGCAGGAGGCCGTCGCGGTTCAGGCGGACGGTGTCGCCGTCGAGAGTCAAATACCCCCAATCGGTGAGCGTGCGGAGCGGTGCGGCGAAACGTTCGGCGGGATCGGCGCCGAATTTCTGATGGAAATAGCGGCGGCTGAGGTGGCCGAGTTTCAGCTGGAGGATGAATTCGCGGATGAAACGTTCGTCAGGTCCCGGCGTGAGCGCGCGATAGACGGGGACTTCGCCCTGCTGAACGCGGGCGAGGTAGGGATCGAAGTCGTGATGGTTCTGGTAATGGGTGCCGTTGATGTGGCCGAAGGAGGCCACGCCTAGCGAGAGCAGGTCCGCGCCGGCCCAGAGGCGGTCGCGATAGATGAATTTGGTGCGCTCGGGATTTTTGATGGCGGTGTAGGCGCTGGAGATGGTGTAGCCGGCCTTCTGCAGTTCGTCGAAGGCGTAGCTGACCCATTGGCGCTTGGTGTCCCAGTCCGCGACGGGCGCGACCAGTTTACCCTCGGCTTTCATCTGCTGGTAGATGGTCGTGTTGTAGGGAATTTCCATCTCGTAGATGGTGACGCTGTCGGGCGCGAGCTCGATGGTCTTGCGGACGCACTCGCGCCAGTTGGCTTCGGTTTCCTCGACCATGCCTGCGATGAGATCGATGTTAATCTGCGGGAAGCCGAGCTCGCGGGCGTAACCGTAGGCGCGGGCGATTTCCTTGCTATGATGCGCGCGGCCGTTGATCTGGAGGATGTGGTCGTCGAAATTTTCCACGCCCAGGCTGAGGCGCGTCACGCCGAGATCGCGGATGGCCTTGAGCTTGTGATCGGTGAGCGTGCCGGGCTCGGCTTCGAAGGCGACTTCCTCGGCTTCATCCCAGGGCAGGAGCGCTTTCATGCCATCGGTGAGGTGGCGCAATTGGTCGACCGAAAGATACGAGGGCGTGCCGCCGCCGAAATAAATGAAATTCGGTTTGCGGCCGCGAATGGCGGGCTTGTCGGCGTAGATGGCCATTTCGCGCAAGGCGGCGTCGAGATAGCTGCGGATCGCGGCGGAATCCTTGTCCGTGTAGACCTTGAAATAGCAGAAGTGACAGCGTTTCCGGCAGAATGGGATGTGCAGGTAGACACCGAGCGGATTGCCGGGTTGCGGAGGGCGTTCGAGCGCGGCGTGGAGTTCGCCGGCAAGCTCGGGTTTCCAGAAGGAGAAGGGCGGGTAGTTGGAAACGAAATAATTGCCGACGGTGGTTTGCTTTTCCAGCGGCGGGGATTTGGCGGTTTCGGGGGTGGCGTTGCTCATGAGTGACGGTTTAGAGATTGGAGCGTGTGGGTGCGAGTGGGGGCTCGGGTGGGTTCAGGAATGTTTCACGGGTTTCGCCCTCACCCCGGCCTTCTCCCGTTCCCAGGAGAGGGGGAACGGAGGGCCATGCTGGAGTTTTTCTGAGTCCCTTCAAATTCGGTGGCAGATCAAGTTTTCGTTGGCCTGCCGGCTTGGAAGTCGGCGATACAGCAGGCTCGGAGGCCTGCGCTACGGGTTGGAGATTCGGGAACTGTTTCTCGAAATGTGTATTTAAGAAAGCGGAGTCTGGTTTGGCGCCGAAGCAGTAGAGGTTGCCGTCGTCGCAGCCGATGGCGAGGCGGTTGTCGGCGATGGCGGGGGAACTTTCGATGGGCTGGCCGAGATCGTAGGACCAGAGTTCCCTGCCGGCATCGAGCGAGAGGACGTAAATGTGGCCGTCATCGGAGCCGATGGCGATCTTGCCGGTGCAGATGGCGGGGGAGCTGTCCACCTTGCCGCGGGTGGCGAAGGTCCAGAGGGATTCGCCGGTGGCGCGCTTGACGCAGTGGACTTGTTTGTCGCGACCGCCGAAGACCACACGATCCGATACGACGGCGGGCGAAGAGAAGAAGGGGAAATCGCGGTCGTGAAAGGTCCAGACCTTGCGGGCTTCGTTGAGATCGATGCAGAGGAACTCGTATTCGTAGTGGCCGAAGTAGGCGCGGTCATCGGCCAGCGCGACGGAGCCGGCGATGTAGGCGCCGGCGTCCACTTCCTTGATCTGTTTGCCGTCGGTGAGGGAGATAACGTGGAGCATGGCATCGCAACCGCCGAACGCGGCCTTGTTGCCGGCGATGGCGGGGGAGCCGTTGATGTAATTGCCACTCTCGTAGGTCCAGACCGCCTTGCCGGTGGCGGCGTCGACGCAATGGAGTTTGAAATCGTAGCTGCCGACGAGGATGCGGGAGGAATCGCCGGACTTGAACCAGTTGGGGGCGCCAAGAATTTTGTCGCCGGTCTCGTATTTCCAGAGTTGTTTGCCGGTGGCGACGTCGAAGGCGTAGAGGGAATTGTCGGTGGACCCAATGAAAACGCGGCCGTCGAGGACGAGCGGGGAGGATTCGATGGCGGCGGCGGTTTTGGCGGACCAGACCTGGGTGCCGGCGGCGAGGTCGATGGCGTAGAGATTGCCGTCGCTCGAGCCGACGAAGACGCGGTTATCGGCGATGGCGGGTGAGGATTTGACGGGGCCGGCGGTTTTGAAGGACCAGAGGAGTTTGGGATTGTCGGGGAGATGAGAGTTGCAGGCGCCGAGGAGCGCGGGGCCGCCGCGAAACATGGGCCAGCTCTCAGCGGCCCGGATGGGCAGGCCGGTGAGCAGCAGGAGCCAGGCTATGGACTTGGCGCGCCGCATGATGTTCCGGCGTTGCCGGAAGCAAGGGACAAAACGATGGAGAGACTATGGCGCAGGGAAAGACGGGGCGCAAACAATTAATACTCATACGTATTATTTGGGCTTATAGGAGAAAGGACGGGCGAGAATGAGGATAAGTGCGGCGCGCAGGCACCGGAATGCCGGAAGCCCGGCGACGCCATGTCGCGTGGAAAGAAGGTCCAGCCAGAATTCCATGCCGTGCAGATCGAGGTGGTTTATTCCTTCGCGTCGGGCTGGCTCTGCGAAGCAAGGTGGCAGCAGAGGTTGGCCAGCAGGCGTTGGAGGCGCTCGGACGATAACGAACCGATTTTCCCAAGGAAAGCCGACTCCGGTAGCACCGCCAGAAAACCCAGACGGATGAGCGAAGCGGCTTTGAGCCCACTGGCGGCAAATTCCTTGTCATCCGGCGCGATCGTTTCATCGAAGCCCGTCACCCGTTGATGCAGTTGGGTGCTGATACCACAGACCAGGAAATCGCCAAACGGGGGAAGTCGCCGGAGCAAGCAACGGGGCGATTCTTGATCTTGCCGTCGGCTTGGGGCAACGGGGCGAGGGCGATGTCGCCTTCGTTCATGGGCGCAGGTCGGCGGCGGTGTATTCCGGCTTGTTGTCTCCGTAGGCTTTTGCCAACTGGCGGGCTGAAAACTGCGACCAGGCGTAGCGTTCGTCCTCCGGCGGGAGCACCACAACCACGAGCCGGGCATTGGTGTCAAGCTGGCAGGGCTCGTCGAACTGAACCTTCTCGCCGTCAAAATGCGCTGTCAGTGCAACCGCTTTCATTGGTGCTAAACTACCGGGTTTCTTATCCCACCGCAACCGGAGACTGGCGTGGACCCAAAGACGGGATCGACCCAATGGCAACGCGCGGGACATGCTTCGCTTTGCGTAGTTGGGTTGACTCGCGCACCGGAAACGCCATACGAGTGTCAAACGATCTGTATATCAGGCGGCAGTTGTGGGTTCGAGGTCGGCGAAGGAGATGTCGACCATGAGGTCGGCAGCGATTTCCTCGAGCTGTTTGCGGAGGTCGGCGACGCGGCAATTGGCAGGGAGGCGGAGGGTGGCTTGGGCTTTGAAAAGGGTTTCGCCGGACATGGGGGCGCTGACGAGTTCGCTGGAGAGTTCCTCGACGTTGACTCCCTGAGCGGCGAGGGCGCGGCTGATTTGGCGGACGATGCCGGGCCGATCGTGGCCGACAATCTCCAGGGAGGTCAATGTGCCCGCGGCGGAGACGGCTCCGGGTTGGTCGGCGTAGACGAGGACGCTGAGGCCGTGGGATTGCAGGCCTTCGAGCGCGCGGGTGAGGACAGATTGTTTGTCGGCAGGGACTTCGATGCGGAGGATGCCGGCGAACTGGCCGCCGAGGCGGCACATGCGGCTTTCGAGCCAGTTGCCGCCGTGCTCGGCGACGATGCTGGCGACGGATTCGACGAGGCCGGTGCGGTCCCTGCCGAGAACGGTCATGACGAGCGGTTTTTGCATGGCTGGCGGAGAACCATCTCCCGGGAGCGGATGGGTGTCAAGGCGTGAGGAAAGATTCAAGGATCACGATCCAGGATGAAATTCGCCGGTAAATTCATCCAGCCATCCATTTTCGTAGAACCAAGATTGCATTGCCTCTGGCAATGAAGGGTAGGTGTGTCGCGACGCGCGTGATTGACTTTGTTTTGCGAGGGAGTGTACTTCCGACGTCATGATTACGTTGTTTGACGCGATAGCCGGGTTGCTTTGCGGGCTTGCGGGCGCGGTTACAGTGCGGGATTTTCAGCCTTCGTCCGTACTTTTTGGGATTGGACCGTCGTTGTCCTACCCCCTCTGGGATGCTCGGGGGATGAAAATTGAAAATGAGAACATGCGGAGGGTGAAGAAGGTGGAAGAAGCCTCAAAATCCAAGGACCACGATCCCAAAAAGCTCCAAATTTCAAGATACACAGAGGGGGCTCCTGTCGTCGAGACAGACCGGCCTGGCACTGGGAAGAGCTGCCGATTGGGATGTCGGCGATACAGCAGGCTCGGAGGCCTACGTTGCCTGACGGCAAGAATTTTCCGCAGGGCTGGCGCGCAGATAATGGCGAGGACAGATTTGTTGCAAATCAAGCGGTTGCGAAGGGAGCGCAGAGGTACGCGCAGCTATTCGCAGCTAAAAAGGTACGCGCGATCGGTTATAGTCCAAGTTGCGTCGCTTCAGTCGCTTGCGCTAGTTCAAGGTGCGAGAGAGCCGATGGCGAATTCGCACTGGTCGACAACGGAAATGGCGTGAGGTCTGCTGGAGGTTAATGCCATGACGAGGACGAAACTCAAGATTGTATCTGTGCTGCTGGTTCTACTTTGCCTCGTTGGGGCGCTGGGGAGATGGGATCGTCGTCGGCAATTGACGGAGGCTCCATTAGTGAGGACGGTGGCTAAGGCGGTTCCGGCCATTCCCGGCGTGCAGCGGCAATCGGGAACAGCAGCGATGGGTTCGACGATGCCGGTGCAGCCGAGGCAGGGACCACAACCGGGAGTTGCTCGTCGCGTCAAACCGGCGGTCGCAGCGGGTGGCCCAGAGATCAGCGAACAGGCTTGGAAACAAATCAACGCGCTGGAGGAGGCCAAGGACCATCGGACTGCGGCACAGCAAAAGATCGATTCGCAGTTGCTTTACGCGGATGCCATGCGGCGGGGGGTGCCGGTCGCGGCGGGAACTCCAACACAGAGGGTGGAACTGGATTGGGACAAGGAAGGCCGGGTGTTGGTGGACATCCAGGCGGACGTGAGTGGCGACCTTCTCCGGTTGATTGGGAGCATGGGAGGAAGCGTGGTGAACAGTTTTGTGGAGTATCACGCCATTCGGGCTGCTGTGCCGTTGGAAGCTGTGGAAAAGCTGGCGGGCGACGGGCGGGTAAAATTCATCGCGCCGGCGGTGCGGGGCCAGGGCGCGGCAGTGGACAGCGAGGGTGATTACACCCACGCGGCAAAAGCAGCGCGGGCAACCTTTGGCGCGACCGGTGCCGGGGTGAAGGTGGGAGTCCTCTCGGACAGTGTGGATCATCTGACTGGTTCCCAGATAGACGGCCTGGTGACAGTCATATCCGGGCAGGGCGGGTCGGGAGAAGGGGAGGGGACGGCGATGTTGGAGATCGTCCACGATCTGGCGCCGGGAGCGCAGTTGTATTTCGCGACGGCGAATGGCGGAACGGCGAATTTTGCCAACAACATTCACCAATTGCAGGTGGCGGGGTGCAACGTCATTGTGGACGACTACGAATATTTCAACGAGTCGCCGTTCCAGGATGCAACGGTCGCGCAGGCGGCGAACACGGCGACGGCGGCCGGGGTGCTTTACTTTTCGGCTGCGATGAATTCTGGAAACGCGGATGACGGCACCTCGGGGACGTGGGAGGGTGACTTTCTGGATGGCGGCGCGGTCGGATCGCCGGTATCGGGCATCGAGTCAGGGCGGGTCCACAGCTTCGGCAGCGCGATTTATGACACGGTGCTCGGCACCGGCCCGGGGGGAAGCGATTTGCACGCGGACTTGTTCTGGTCCGATCCGCTGGGAGGTTCGGCAAACGATTACGATCTATTTGTGCTGGATTCGACGGGGAGTTCGGTGGTGGCTTCATCGACAAACCCGCAGACTGGGACGCAGGACCCGTATGAAATTGTGAGTTCCACGAGTGCAGGGGAGCGGTTGGTGGTGGTGCGGCGCAGCGGCGCGGGAAGGTTTCTGCACCTGGACGCCGGACGAGGTCTGTTAAGCATTGCCACGGCGGGCTCGACGCGCGGGCACGATTGCGCGACTAATGCATTCGACGTGGCGGCAGTCGACGCGGCCGATGCGTATCCGAATCCGTTTACGGGGGGATCGCAGGATCCGGTGGAGACATTTTCTTCGGACGGGCCACGGCACGTGTTTTACCAGGCAAACGGAACAGCGATCACGCCTGGGAATGTTTCATCGACCGGCGGCGCGATCCGGCAAAAGCCCGAGATCACTGCGACAGACGGAGTGCAGACGGACGTTCCCGGTTTCGCTCCGTTTTACGGAACTTCAGCGGCCGCGCCGCATGCGGCGGCGATTGCGGCGTTGATGAAATCGTATAATCCGAGCCTGACGATGGCGCAGGTGCGGGCGATCTTCACCAACACGGCGCTGGACATCATGGGGCTGGGGCCGGACAGGGATTCCGGGGCGGGACTGATCATGGCGCCGGCGGTGTTGCAGGCGTCGCTGCCGGACGCATTGCAGATCACGCCGGGCGCCGGTATCACGGCCAGCGGACCGTACCAGGGGCCGTTCGCGGCGGCGTCGCAGACGCTGACCCTGACGAATATCGGAGCGGCGACGTTCAACTGGAGTCTCACGAACCCGGCCACGTGGTTGAAGGCTTCGGTTGCCAGCGGGACATTATCGCCGGGAGGGGCGGCGGCGGTGGTGACCATCAGTTTGAACACGACGAACGCGACGAACCTGGCGGCAGGAGTTTATTTCGCGAACGTTCAATTCAGCAACCAGACCAGCCATGCGGTGCAAAGCCGTCAGTATGTGCTGTCGGTGCAGCCACCGGTGGCGCAGGCGTTTTATCCGGACAACGCATTGTCGTTTGGTCCGGCGGCGTATTTCCGGCTGAACGAAACCAATGCGCCGCCGCCGGGAAATATCGCGACGAACCTGGGCACGCTCGGCGTGGCGGAAAACGGCGCGGTTTTCTATGACGTGTTGAAGGGGCAGACGGGAATTGCGGGGTCCTCGTATCATTTCTCGAATCCGGAGCAGTTGATAACGTATCTGGGATCGCACGTGGATGTGCCGAACACTCCGACATTGAATCCGAGCGGGCCGTTTACCGTGGAATTCTGGGCGATGCCGGGATTGCTGACGACGGACCTGTTTTCGCCATTTTGCTCACTGGACCTGTCGCAGAACGGCGGGAACAGCCGGTATGGCTGGGTGATGTACCAGAACAACAGCGCATGGCAGTTTCGGGTGGGAGGATTCAGCGGGTATGCGGCGACGGTGTCGGGCGGCACAGCGCAAACGGGCGTCTGGCAGCACGTGTGCGGAGTTTATGACGGGGCGAATGTGACGCTGTACGTGAACGGGGTCGCGGTGGCAGGGCCCACGGCAGCCCCGGGATTCGGGCCGAACCAGGTCACCCCGGTGCGGATTGGGGCGACGACGATTCCGAACCGGACCTTTGACGGGTGGGTGGATGAGGCGGCGATTTACAACCGGGCATTGAGCGCGGGGAGCATCATGGCGCATTTCAAGGCGGCGACGACGAACAACAGCGGTTATGGGACGCAGATTCTGGCGGATACGCCGGCGGGGTACTGGCGTTTGAACGAGCCGGCGTATGCACCGCCGCTGCCGAGCGCGCTGCCGGTGGCGTTCAACAGCGGCACCGCGACAAATGTGTATGGCGTGTATGAACCGGGCACAACACCGGGAGTGCCGGGCGCGCCGGGCGGCGGATTGGGCGCGACGAATCTGGCGTGCCGGTTCGACGGGGTCTCGGGCTTTATAGACATTCCGGGGTCGCTGCTCGATTTCACGGGCGCGGTGACGGTGTCGACGTGGGTCAAGGCGAACGCGGCTGGCGGAGTTTTTGAAACGGTGCTGAGCTCCGGCAACACGTCGTATCACCTGGATATCGACGGCAGCGGTCAGCCGCATTTTGACGATGGCGGCCAGGTGTTCGGGGACGTGGTGGGGCCGAACGCGGTGGATGATGGGCAGTGGCATCAATTGACAGGTGTGTACGACGGCGTGAACACGGAGACGCTGTACGTGGACGGGCAGAATGTGGCATCGAGCAGCGCGGCGACGCTGCCGGTGATCGGAAACGCCGGGGATGTATGGATCGGCGGCGCGCCGGCGGCGACTACCAAGCAGTTGTACAGCGGGGTGATTGACGAGGTGGCGATCTACGGGAGCGCATTGAGCGCAGATAAGATACAAAAAATATACACATCCGCTACGCAATCACAGGTGCCGATGGCTGTGACACGAACGAACCAGGTTCTGTCGTTCACGTGGCAGGGTTTCGCGGGATTGAATTACCAGGTGCAATACCGGACGAACCTGCTGGTTGGAAATTGGGCGAATCTGGGCGGGGCGGTGACAGCGACAAATTCAACGGTGCGGGTGCAGGATGTCTCGCCAACGGATCGGGAGAGGTTTTACCGCGTGGTGCTGCTGCCGTAGGGAGCGACATGACCCGGCGAAGTGTTCCGGCGGCTTTGCAGGACGTGGTGTATTGGTTGGCATAGGGCGATTCGTTCAGGGTGTCCGGGGCGAAAAGGGCCCGCTGCTGCGTGAACGCGGCGTTCCGTTGGCGCCTTTTTGACCGGTTCCATGGGACATCTGATCCGTTCAGTTCGTGCGGATCACGGACTTTATGATTTGCCGGACCTCGGAAGCGGAGCGGTGATCCTGCTGCGGAAAAACATCGAGGAGATCGTCGATGAGCTTGCAGCCGGTTCGCCGTTGGAATTGATACAGGAGGACGGAGAGGACGGCCTGGTCCTGACGGTGGTTGGAACGGTCGGAGCCGCGGGGAGCGATGCAGCGTTTGTCGAGGGCGCAGGCTTTCCAACGTTCGGCGAGCTCGGGGATTTCGGGATGGCGCGCGTTGAAGCCGACACAGGCGGCATTGCGGTTGGGCTTGGAAAGGAGGGCGCGCGAGGCTTTGAGATATTTGAGAGTGCCGGGATGGGTCCAGTCGCGGATGTCTCCGCCGCTGAGTGGACAATAGAGGCCGTGCCGGCGGAGAACTTTGCGGATGCGCGTGAGCGGAGCGACGAGGAGGTTGCCGGCATCAAGCCACAGAACCGAACCGCCGCACTCGCGCAGAGTGTCGGCGATGATGACGGGTTTCCAGGCGTATTGGCCGCGGGCGACGCGGATGTCGAGGTGCGGCGGGTGGTTCTCAAAGGGAAAGCGGCGGAGGTCGCAGCGGCGCCTGCGGAGTTGCGCGGATTCGCGGGCGGAGAGGCCGAGATCGTAGACGATCAGCGGCGCGCGCGGTTCGAAGGCGGAAATGGTGAAGAGGAGATTGCGAAGGCAGGCGAAGTGATTGCTGCTGGCGCCAGTGACGAGAGTGAACGGACCCACGGACAGGATTCAAACACGAACGAGATGGATTTACACGAAGAACTGCGGCGGTAACGGGAGATTCAAGCGGGTGTTTGCACGGACACCTCCCAGTAGCCGGGAAAGTAATTGATGAGATGCTGGATGTGCTGCTCGGTGCAGGGTTTGGTGAGGAAGGAATCGGCGCCGAGTTGATAGGCCTGGGACATTTCCCTGATCTGCTCAACCCCGGTGAGCACGATGACGAGGAGGTGGTCGAACTGCGGTTTGTTCTTCATCCAGGCGAGAATGGCGTAACCGTCCTGCTTGGGCATTTTCAGATCCAGAAAGAGGATGGAAGGCGCGGGGGACCGGGTACGGTCGGCGAAAGGACTTTCGCCCTTCAAATAGGCCATGGTTTCGTCGCCATCGCGTGCAACGTGGATGGGGTTGGCAACGCCGGCTTTTTTGAGCGCCAGTTGGAGCATCACGAGGTCGTTATCGTAATCCTCGGCGATGAGGATCGGCTTGTGCCTGGCGGCGCTCATAAGCAAACGGTCGCCGAAAATACCCGATCCCGCTCTTGGGGTGCTCACCCCCCTTGTCAGAAGCGCGTGGGCGCGCGCTCAGTTCTTGCATCCGGCCAGAACGGGCACGGGAGCGTGAGCGGGTTCATTGGTTCGATCGAGGCGGCTTTCGACAATTCCCTTGGCGATCGCGTGGCGGGTGAGGCCGGCGATGCAATGGATGTTGAGCTTGTTCATGAGGGATTGGCGGTGTTTCTCGACCGTCTTGATGCTGATGGAGAGGCCGTCAGCGATTTGCTTGTTCGGTTGCCCCTCGGCGATGAGTTGGAGAACTTCCGACTCGCGCGAAGTGAGGCGGGTGGGAGGCTCGGCGGTGGGATGGCCGTTGGGGACGCGCCCGCGGCATTGATCGCGAAGCCGCTTGGCGATGCAAGGACTGTAGAAAGCGTTGCCCTTGCGGACTTCGCGGATGGCCTTAACCAGTTCATCCACCGCGGTCTGCTTCACCAGGTAACCGACAACACCCGCCTCGGTGAGTTGCTGGACGCAATCGTCGTCGCTGTAAGAGGAGAGCACGAGCACCCTGGCGCTGCCGAACTGGCGGATGATGCGGCGGGTGGCCTCGAGGCCGTTCATGAGCGGCATGGCGATGTCCATGATGATGATCTCGGGGGCGAGATCGCGGGCCAACTGGATGGCCTGGCGGCCATTGGAGGCTTCGCCGACGATTTGAAGATCCTCTTCCGCCGCGAGCAGGGCACGAAGGCCCTGGCGGATGACGGTGTGATCGTCAACCAACAGTACGGTAGTTTTTTTGTGCATAGTGTAGTTCGACACACGGCGCGAGCCGCCGACACCGGACACTGTGAAGAACAGTGGTGCGGGCGGCGTCGTTCCGCGTGCCAAGAACGTGCCATACGGATGGGGCGAGTGCCATGGGGCAAGCGCCCCACCCGGCTGTTTGAAAACGGAGGAAAATGCGCTCAACGCGCCTTAATGTGTCCACAGCGCCCGACAAAATTTGCGCGCGGGGCCGCCGGGCAGAACCAGGTGGAGTTGCGAGGTGGAAAGTGTGTTTGTGCTGACGGGAGTCCACGAGTAAAGGTTCGTGGAGGATTGCACAACGCAAGTCTGGCCGATTTCGCCGTTGAGCCAGAATTCGAATTGACCGTCGGACCGTCGCGCGCCCGGCTGAAGCCGGAGCGGGCGCGGCGAAAGGACGAGGAGCGTGATGCTTTGGCCGGGGACTGTCAGGCTGAGATTACCGGCAGAGCAGGGGAGATCGGCAAGGCGGGTGATGGCATTGGTGGAATTGAGTTGCCACACCTGCGCCGTGCCGGAGCCGATGAAATTCGTGATCGCGAGCGAGAGAGGTGTGACGCCGGAGAGGTACTTGCTGACGATCATGATGGTGAGGGCGGCATCGGCGCTGCGTTGCGCGGCGAAGATGGCGACGTTATCGGGATTCGGACCGGAGGCGGAGACGCTGGTGTCGCCGAACGCGGAGTTGCTGCCGTCGTAATTGCGGAACAGTTTCATTGCGAGATACGCGGGCGTGCCGGCATTGGGAGTGGTCCAGCGCGTGGCGAGGTCGAGTCCCTCGCGGCCGAAGATGCCGAAGATGTCGGCCTGGGCGGTGGCGCCGTTGATATTGCTTTCGGCTCCCCAATTATATTCCGTGATGCCGATCTTCGTGCCTGGGTAGTAAGCGGCAACCCAGCTCTTGAGGCGCGGAATCAGTTGAACCACGCTGCCGATCCAACTGGCGTCGACGTAATTCGTGTCCCACAACGAGCGTGTGGAGCGATTGCGGAGTTGTTGCATGGAGGTGGAGATGTCGTTTCCGAACTCGCCGCTCTGCGGGTAGTAGTGAACCGTGAAATAATCGAGGAGCCGGCGGCCGGAGTTGGTGTCGTGCCGGCGCACCTGATCAAGAAACCAGGGAAGATAATCCCAGCCGCCGTTGGTGGTGCGATCGGGGTATTGGGAGACATTGTAATTGAGGCTGGCGGCGCGTTGCTGGTCGTAGCCGCTGTAGAAATAGCCGCTCCAGCCCCATTCCTCCGGTGCGAGCACGAGGGCGCCGGGATCGGCGGTCTTCACCACCGAGGCGTAATCGAAAAACTTGTCGCGAATCTCGCGCATGGTGGCGCCGACGGGATGGACATCGCGATGCGTGGAGTGCCAGAGGCTGTGCTCGTTATCCATGCAGAAGAACGGAACGCCGCCGTTGGTCGAGAGGCCCCACCGGTTGGTGAGATGTTCGAGCCAGGCGAGGGCGAACGCGGAGTTGGTGGAGAAATTGGCGTCGTTGGGATCATTGACGATCGGCTGGTTGTTGTTCGTGCTGCTGAGGCCATTGCCGGCGTCAGAGAAATAGGGATCGGCGCCGGTCTGCGGGCCGTACTTGGCGACGGAGAAGCTGCCGATGGCACCGCGACTGGAAGTGAGTTTCGGTGCCCAGCCGATCATGGGAACAGTGAGAATGGGTTGCGCGCCGCCGGCCTTGCTGGCGGCGACATGACTATCGGAAGCCGCAGCCGGAACGGCCGGAGAATCGGCGATGCTTTCGAAATACCAGTCGGAGGCGTGATTGTGGGCGTTGAGCTGCCAGTTGTAGCGGGTCTCGGCGTTGCCGCCTGAGCGGTTCAATGGGCAGTTCAGGTCGGCGAGTTGGTTGGAGGTGGCAAAGGCCACGCCGTAGATGAGGGGACTGATGGGATGGCGATTGGCGGCGGCATCGACGGTGGCGAAGTTGGTAGGATTTGGCGGGGGTGGGGGCGGTGGTGGCGGAGGAGCCCCGCCCTGGAGAGTGACGTCGTCCACATAAAACGTGGGAATGGCATAGCCATTAGTGTTCTGAATCCAAAAGCCATCGAGGTTTGGTTGCGCCGCAACGCCGAGCGCGGAAAGCGGGATGCTGACGAACTGCCAGTTGGTGGTGAGGGGCGCGAGCGAATAGGCGGGTTGTGCACTGCCGTTGAGTGTGGCCTGGACCTGGAGGTTTTGCCCGCCGACACCGCCGTCGATCCAGAAGTTCAGGTTGGTGAAGGAGCTGGAATCAAAAGCGGCGTGGTGGAGATAGAGAGCCTGATACGCGCCACAGGTTACGCTGATGGAATTTGTGCCCGCGTGAACCGGAGAGGAGTTGTTGAAATAGAGCGTGGCCCAGCCCCAGCTCACCCAGCCGTTTTGAAGGCTGTCTGAATAGACAGGTTGATTGGTCTGAGCTGGAAGGTTGGGTGGAACGAGCCCCCAGGAGGAAAGCGCCACGGCCAAAAACGAAAGCCGAACGAACCGGCACATAATAGGCAATATACAGCAGGTGATGCGCCAGCAATGGGCAATTGTGGATGGGCAGTCAGCGGGCGCCGGAGTCCCATCCTTGGGCAGTGCCGTTCAACAAGAGGGCAGGAGTGGGACGGGCGCCATCGGGAATCAGCCGTTTCCGGCAGGGTCATTATTGGCACGGTTTAAGGTAGCGAACGTGGAGCGGATAACGAACCTATGCAGAGTGTTTTGATCATTGATGATTCCGAAGACGTGCGGGCGACGATCGCCAAGACGCTGAACTACTTCGGATTTACGACGCGCCAGGCGACGGACGGAATGGCGGGAATTCAAATGGCCCTGGAATGGCATCCGGACCTGATCCTGTGCGATGTGCGGATGCCGGGGATGGACGGTTACCGCGCGCTGGAGGCGATTCGCGGAATGCCGGCGATCGCGACGACGCCATTCATCTTCCTGACAGCGGCGATGGACAAAAGCGACATGCGCCGGGGGATGTGCTGCGGAGCGGATGATTACCTGACCAAACCGTTCACGGCGGAGGAATTGCTCGAGGCAGTGACCGCGCGGCTGGCGAAGCAGGCGGACCTGCAATGTGAGATTTTCAAGCGCGCGGAGAAACTCCGGCTTGGCGTCGCGCAACTGCTTACGAAGGAAATCACCGGACCGCTGGACGGGATACTCGGATTGACCTCGCGGATGATTCAGGAATATCCGTCGTTGCCGCCGGAGCGGGTGCTGGCCAACGCGCGTCAGATCAACGAATCGGTTGCGCGGGTGAACCAGCTTGCGAAAAGCCTGGAGTGACGGCCGCGGTTGCGCGGATTATTCCAGAACGTATTTCCGGAGGCCGGTTAACTGGCAAAAGGCGCGGGCGAGGAAGAGGGGATTGTTGCGGAAGTAACGGCGCCAGAGCCGGCGGGGTTCGCAGCAAAGGCGGAAGAACCATTCGAGACCCGAGCGCTGCATCCAAAGCGGCGCCTGGCGGACGCGGCCGGCGTGAAAATCGAAGGCCGCCCCCACCCCGAACATCAACGTGGCATCGAGGCGGTCCTTGAATTGCGCCATGAACTTCTCCTGCTTGGGCGTGCTGAGGCCGACCCAGATAATGTCCGGTTTCGCTTCGCTGACCTGTTTGATCAGCGCTTCCTCCTCGGCGGCGTTGAGCGGGCGGAATGGCGGCGTGTAAGTGCCGGCGATCTGCAGCCCGGGGAAACGCGCCCGGAGATTGGCGGCAAGCTGTGGGGCGACGCCATCGGCTCCCCCGTAGAAAAAGTGCTTGTAGCCGTGCCGCTGGGTGAAGTCGCAGACCAACAACATCAGGTCGGGGCCGTAAACGCGCCGCATATCGCGGTGCCCGTGGATGCGTCCCATCCAGACCATGGGCATGCCGTCGGGAGTGTTGAGGAAGGAATGGTTGAGGATGTCCCGGAAGCGCGCGTCGTCCTGGGCTTCCATGACGCCATGGACGCCCGTCACGCAAATGTAACCCTTGGTGCGGTTTGCCAGCGCGGCGCCGATGGCCTCGAGGGCGGAATCGAGGTTGATGGCGCTCAAGCCCACGCCGAGAACGTTGACCCGTTCCGGCGGGCGATTCGCGATTGTGTGGGCTGCCGCGGACGACATGCGATTATGATGAACGGTACAACCGGAACGACGGAGGTTTCAAGGCTCAAGCGCATTGAGAGCGCATTTCCGAATACGGAAACGGGTTCAGTAAAAGTCCGGACGGGCGCCGGCGTGAAATTGCTTTTCATTGGCGGCAATCGGGTTTAAGCTCAATGGGTAATACGGTTCCCTGACTCCGCTGCGACCGCAGACCGTTCCGATTCGGTGTTCGATGAAGCTGCTTGTCTTTGCTCATACGCCTCCGCCACATCACGGCCAGAGCTACATGGTCCGTCTGATGTTGGATAGTTTTGGTGGCGACCATCGCCAGGCCGGAGTCAATCCCGAGGCGGTGGCACGGCACGGCATGGAGTGCTATCACGTCAACGCCCGGGTTTCGAAGAAGCTGGATGACATCGGGGACTTCCGCGTGGGCAAGCTCTTCCTACTGTTCGGCTATTGCCTGCAGGCGATCTGGTGCCGCTTCCGTTATGGCGTGACGAGCCTCTACTACGTGCCGGCGCCCGGCAAGAGCTCGGCGTTGTATCGCGACTGGCTCGTGATGCTGCTCTGCCGCCCGTTTTACAAGAGAATCATCCTGCACTGGCATGCGGCGGGGCTGGCGGGCTGGCTGGAAACCAACGCCCGGATGCGCACTAGGTCGCTGACATATACCTTTCTTCGAGATGCGGACCTGAGCATCGTTCTTTCCAATTTCAATAAGGCCGACGCGGAAAAGCTTGTTCCGAAGCGCATCGTGGTGGTGCCAGTGGGCATTCCCGATCCATGCCCGAACTTCGACACGGAAATCCTGCCGCGGCGGGAAGGGCGGATCGCCGCGCGCGCGCGTTTGCTGGCAGGACAGCCGCTGAGCGCGGCGGAGATGGAACATTCAGAGGGCCACCCTGAGATCGTCAAGGTGCTCTACCTTGCCCACTGCCTGCGCGAGAAAGGATTGTTCGACACTTTGGAAGGCGTCGCGCTCGCGAACAAGCAGCTCGCTTCGGCGCAATCGCTGTTGCGGTTCCATCTGACGGCGATCGGAGCGTTTGTATCAAAAGCGGAAGAGGAGGAGTTTCAAAAGCGCGTGGCGGAACTCGGCGCGGGCAAATTTGTTAAGTGCCTGGGATTTGTGAGCACTGAAGAAAAGCATCGCTGCCTGAGAGAAGCTGATCTGTTCTGTTTCCCGACCTACTACAGCGCGGAGAACCAGCCAGGCAACCTGATCGAGTCGTTGGCGTTCGGCCTTCCGGCGGTAACGACGCGCTGGCGGTCCATTCCCGAAATGTTGCCGGCCGGATATCCGGCGCTCGTTCCGCCGAAAGCTCCACGGGCGGTCGCCGAAGCGTTGTGTCGCTTGCTGGGCGAGAATCCTTGCCGCCAGTTGCGCGGGCACTTTCTGCGCCATTATACTTTGGAGCAGCACATCAGCAGCATGGCGGCGGCGATCCACAGGACTGAGAAGCCCTGATTCTGCTTCGTAACGTGCCATTCACGAATGGCAGATTGACAAATGGCGGCGGGTGCGTTTGGGTGGTGCCTCTGTTCACAAACGCATGAGCAAGACTTGTCTGGTAACCGGCGCAGCCGGATTCATTGGCAGCCACCTGGTGGATCGGTTGCTCGCGCTGGGCTACCGCGTGGTAGGCGTGGATAACATGGTGCTCGGCCGCCGTTCGAATCTCACCCAGGCGGCGCTGAACCCGCGCTTCAATTTCCGGGAACTGGATGTGAATGAGGTCGGGAGGTTTCTCAATTTCACCCGCGAAGAGCACGCGCGCGAGCCCATCGAAACCGTGTGGCATCTGGCCGCCAATTCGGACATCCAGGCGGGGGGACGCGATCCGGACGTGGACTTGCGCCTGACGTTTCTCACGACCTATAACGTCCTCAAGATGATGGAGGCACTGGGCGTGCCGCAGCTGGTGTTCGCCTCGACGTCGGCAATCTATGGCGAACACGACGGCGCGCTGCGCGAGGACACGGGCCCGCTGTTCCCGGTTTCCAATTATGGCGCGATGAAACTTGCCTCGGAAGCGAACATTTCCGCCGCGCTCGAGCGCTTCCTGAAGCGCGCCTGGATCTGCCGTTTTCCGAACGTGGTTGGCAGCCGCGCGACGCATGGTGCGATCTACGATTTCATCAAGAAACTCAAGGCGAATCCCGCCGAACTCGAGGTGCTCGGGGACGGCAAACAGGAGAAGCCGTACCTGCATGTGAGTGAACTGGTGGACGCGATGCTATGGATCTTTCAAAAGAGCAGCGACCGGCTCAACTTTTACAACATTGCGCCGCAGGGGAGCGCGACGACCGTGCGATTCATGGCGGAGGCCACAATCAAGGCCGCGGCGCCGGGCGCGAAGATTCGTTATACCGGCGGCTCGCGCGGTTGGGTGGGGGACGTGCCGAAGTTCCAGTATTCGACTGAAAAACTGAAGGCCCTGGGCTGGTCGCCAAAGCTCACGTCCGACGAGGCGGTCGAACTGGCCATTCGCGAGAACCTGGGATGAAGCAAGTTGTCATTCTCGCCGGCGGCATGGGCACGCGCCTCCGGGCGCGGCTCGGCGACCTGCCCAAGCCGATGATTCCCATCGCGGGAAAGCCGTTGCTCGAACACCAGATTGAACTTGCCCGCCGGCACGGCTTCACGGACGTGCTTATCTTCGCGTGTTATCGCGCCGATTTGATTGAGCAGCATTTTGGCGATGGCAGCCGCTGGGGAATGCGAATTCGAACCATCACCGAACGGGAACCGCTCGGCACGGCGGGGGCGGTGCTGGCTGGTTTCGACGCGCTGGCGGATGATTTCATCGTCGTGTATGGCGACACGATGGTGAATGTGGACCTGGAGCGCCTGCGAACCGCGCATCAATCGCGCGGAGCCGACGCCACGTTGCTCTTGCATCCGAACGATCACCCGCTGGATTCCGATCTCGTTGAGGCGAATTCCGATGGATGGGTGACTGCCTTCCACAATCGCCCGCATCCGGTGGACAAGTGGTTTCAGAATCTGGTCAATGCGGGTTTGTACGCTGTGAGCAAATCTGCTCTGCAATCCTGGGCATCTTCGCTGCGCGGACCGATGGATTTCGGCAAGGATTTGTTTCCGGCCATGCTGCGAAGCGGGAGGAAACTGCTCGCGTACAACAGCCCCGAATACATCAAGGACATCGGCACGCCTGAGCGGTATGATCGGATTTGCGCCGAGTATGAATCGGGCGTGGTGGCGCGCGGTTCTCTGGGAACGCCGCAACGGGCCGTTTTTCTCGATCGCGATGGCACGCTGATCAGGGAGGTTGAAGGCCTGACCTCGCCGGCGCAATTGGAAGTTCTGCCCGCCGTTGCGGAAGCCATCCATCTGTTGAACCACAACGGATGGCGGACGGTGTTGGTCACCAATCAGCCGGTGGTTGCCAAGGGATTCTGCACGGAAGCGGACGTGGCGTTGGTGCATAACAAACTTGAGACGCTGCTGGGGCGCGAGCACGCGTTTCTCGATCGCATTTACTGGTGTCCGCATCATCCGGAGAAGGGCTTTCCCGGGGAGCGGCCGGAATTGAAAATGGATTGCGACTGTCGTAAGCCCAAGCCCGGCATGCTGCTGCAAGCCGCCCGCGACCTCAATCTCGACCTTCGTTCCTGCTGGATGATCGGCGACACCACCACGGATGTGGAAACTGCGCGCAACGCGGGCGCGAAGTCGGTCCTGGTGCGGACCGGCCACGGCGGCCGGGACGGGAAATTCCACGCCGCACCGGATTTCGACGCCGATAACTTGCTCGACGCCACCCGGCGGATTATGGCAAAAGCTACCCTGTGATCATCAGCCGGACACCACTGCGCATGAGTTTTGTCGGCGGCGGCAGCGACCTGCCGATTTTCTACCGCCGTTTTGGCGGTGCGGTCGTTTCCACCGCCATCGACCGTTACGTTTACATCACGGTCAACAAGAAGTTCGACGACCGGATCCGCGTCAGTTACTCGCGAACCGAGGAAGCTCGGTCGGTCGACCGGATCAAACACCCGCTGGTGCGCGAGTCAATGAAACTGCTTGGGGTTGCCGGCGGGATCGAGATCACTTCGGTCGCCGACATCCCGGCTAAAGGGACCGGGCTGGGCAGTTCGAGTTCGTTCACCGTGGGATTGCTGCATATATTGCACGCGCACTCGGGGCGGTATGCCAGCGCCGAGCAATTGGCGGGCGAGGCCTGCAAAATAGAATTGGAGCGATGCGGGGAACCGATCGGCAAGCAGGATCAATATGCTGCGGCCTTCGGCGGGCTCAATTACCTCCAGTTTAATCCGGACGATTCGGTCATCGTTGAGCCGATCATCTGCCGGCGCAAAACCATCGAGCACCTCGAATCGCATGTGCTCACGTTTTACACCGGGATCACGCGCAGCGCGTCGAACATCCTGCAGCATCAGCAGAAGGCGATGGCGTCCGAGAAGAAGAAACTTTCCGTGATGCGCCAGATGGTGGAACTGGCCCGGCAGATGCGCCGCGATTTGCAGACGGACAGCGTCGGGTCATTCGGCGAAATCATTCACGAGGGCTGGGTGCTGAAGAAGAGCCTGGCTTCCGGCATCAGCAACACGGTCATTGACGACTGGTATGCGCGCGCGCGCAAGGCGGGCGCCGAGGGCGGCAAGTTGCTGGGCGCGGGCGCGGGCGGATTCCTGATGTTTTACGCGCCGCCGGAGTCGCACGATGCCATCGCCCGGGCGCTGGGCGATCTGCGCCGCATGGATTTCGGCTTCGAGCCTCAAGGCAGCCGGATCATTTTTGTACATCAATAACGCCTTCCCGCAGTCCGCGAGATTGACATGAGATTCACCATCGTTACCCCGAGCTACAACAACTCCAAGTGGCTCAAGCTTTGCATTCCTTCCGTTGCCGACCAGGAGGGCGTCGCGTTCGAGCACATTGTCCAGGACTCATGTTCCACGGATGGCACGCAGGACTGGCTGCCCCAGGACAAACGCGTCACTGCCGTGATCGAGAAGGACAAGGGGATGTACGATGCGATCAATCGGGGTTGGAAACGCGCCAAGGGCGATTTCGTGGCCTGGCTCAACTGCGACGAACAATACCTTCCGGGCGCGTTGAAGGCGGTGTCCGATTACGCCGACAGGCATCCGCAGGTGGACCTGATCATCGCGCACACGGTGGTCACCAATCCCGACGGCACCTTTGTCTGTCATCGGCGATCATTGATCCCGCGCCTGCCGCATCTATGGGTGCGGTTCGCGATTCTATCCTGCTCGGTGTTTCTGCGCCGCAAGACACTCGAGGAGAAGCAATTTTATTTTGACACGCAATGGCGCGATCTGGGCGATGTGCATTGGATGATGGACATGGTGCGCCGCGGCGTGCGCGCGGGTTTGCTGCACCGTTATACGTCCATCTTCTACGAGACCGGCGACAACATGAACCTCAAGCCGAACGCCCGGCGCGAGAAGGAAATCACCAACGGAATGATGCCGGCGTATGTGCGCAAGCTCACACCGGCGTTGATCGCGTGGCATCGGATGCGCCTGCTGCTCAGCGGAACCTTCCTGCAGAAGCCCTTCGACTACTCGCTTTACACTTTTGACAGCCCCGAGAAACGGGCCACGCATCATGTTGCCAGGCCAACTCCGATCTGGCGAATGCCGGACGGGCAGATTCGACAGTAGAGCAGTCGCAGCGCGAATCGCTAAGGTTGCTGCCGCAGCAGCATTTCGATGTAAGGCAGGTCCGCCGCCACGGTGACTTTTGGATTCGGTCCCGCGCCTGATACCAGTCGCACTGGTTGTCCGATCAATTCGCAAGCCGCCGTGTCGTCAGTCACCTGCAATCCACGCTCGCGCACGGTCGCCAGCGCTCGGCGAAGCACTTCCACACGAAAAGTCTGGGGCGTTTGCACCGCCCACAAACGCGCGCGTTCCAGCGTGCGTCCGACCAGTTTTCCGTCCGGCGATTCCTTGATCGTGTCGGTCACCGGCTGCGCTGCGACGGCTGCGCCCGTTTCCCGAGCGGCGGTTATGGTCGCCGCGATCAGCGATTCCTCCGTGCATGGCCGCGCGCCGTCCTGGATGGCCGCCACTTCGCAGTTAGCCGACACCGCCTGCAATCCGTTCCAGACTGAGTCCTGACGTTCAGCGCCGCCGGCCACGTACCGGACGGGTTTCTTGAAATGGTTCGCCCTTGCGATTTCTTCGAACGCGCCTTGCATCCCGTCACGCACCACGATCACAAGTTCGTCAATGCAGCTTGCGCCGTCGAATTTGCGCCACGTGTGTTCCACCACCGGACGCCCGGCCACTTCCAAAAATAATTTGTCCACGCCCGGTCCCATGCGGGTGCCTTTGCCGGCGGCCACGATTACTGCGGAAACCATATCGCCCATTTAAGCGGCTGCCCGCGAGTTTGCCACCTCAAATCGGCCACCGCGGATCAATGCAGCATCGGCAGGGGATTCGGCTCGCGCATCAACTTCGCATCTAGGTCGAGATAGAAATCCAGGCGCCGGTCTGTTTCGACTTCGTCAATTTCGCGCGCCATCAACAAATACGTCGCGTAGTGGTTTCCCTCGGACTCGACCAGGCTCGCATAGAAACGCGCCAGTTCAGGGTCCTTCTCCGGCAGCGCCGCAGCCAGGAACTGGAACTTCTCGCAACTGCGCCCCTCAATGAGCGCGCAGCAGAGCAAATGATCAATCACCTGGTGTCGCTGCCCGTTTCGGACCGATCGCATCAAACCCGTGATCCACGGGCTCGGATGCGGCTGCCCGAAGGGAATCCCGCGCCGCTTCAACAGCGCTAGGACCAATTGGAAATGCTGGAGTTCCTCGATGGCGATCGCGTTCAACTCGTCCACGCGCGGATACAGGTCCCGGTATTTCTCCAGGTTCAGGGCGGTCGTCGCCGCCTTGCGCTCCAGGTGCGCGTGATCGATCAGCACTGCGGGAAGGTCCGACAGCACCTTCGGCAGCCAATCCGGCGAAACCTTCTCGCGAAGCATCAACATACGCAGACTTTATCCCGCTGCTTCACACGCTCTCCAGTATGGCCACCGCCGTCGCGTGCTGCGCGGTGTGACTCAGGCTGATCAGCACGATCCGCCCCCCGCGCTTTTCAAGCAGCTTCGGCCCGTTCCCGTGCAGAATCACGAAAGGCTCGCCGGATTCGCGCCGTCCCACTTCCATGTCCTGCCAGCCGAGTTGCGCGCCGATCCCCGTGCCGAAGGCTTTCGAAATCGCCTCCTTCGCCGCGAACCGCGCTGCCAGGAATGGCGCCGGTGATTTGTGCGAAAGGCAATACGCGATCTCGTTCGGATGCAAAATGCGTTTCAGGAATTTCTCGCCGAATTTTTCGTGCGAAGCCGCGATCCGCGACACTTCGATGATGTCGATGCCCACTCCGAGAATCATGTCACCCGCGGTAGCCCTTCAGGAGCCAGAGCATTTCCTTGACCGCCACTGACATTCCCGCCGTCAGCGCCCGCGTCACGATGCTGTGCCCGATGTTCAATTCCTCGAGGTGCGGTACCGCGTGCAGCGACGGCAGGTTTTGGTAATTCAATCCATGCCCGGCGTTCACCTTCAAGCCGAGGTCGTGTGCCTGCTTCGCCGCCGCTTTGAGCCGGTCCACTTCCCGTGCCACTGCCGTCTTGTCCGGGAACGCCCCCGCGAACGCCCCCGTGTGCAGCTCGATGAATTGCGCGCCGGTTTTCGCAGCCGCTTCGATCTGGTGCGGTTCCGGCGTGATGAAAAGGCTCACGTCAATGCCCGCGTTGGTCATCCGTTTGCGCGTTTCGGTCAGTGCCTCCAGACTTCCCGCCACATCGAGGCCGCCCTCGGTTGTGACCTCCTCCCGCCGCTCGGGAACGATGCAGACAATGTTCGGCTTCAAGCGCAGGGCAATGCCCACCACCTCCGGCACGTTCGCCATCTCGAGGTTCAAGCGCGTTTTGAGCTTTCCGCGCAACAGCCACACGTCCCGGTCCTGGATGTGCCGCCGGTCCTCCCGCAAATGCGCCGTGATGCCGTGCGCCCCGGCTTCCTCGCAAATCAACGCCGCCGTCACCGGGTCCGGTTCGCCCTGTTCCTTGCCCCGATACCGCGCCTCGCGCAGTGTGGCCACATGATCGATATTGACACCCAGTTTCAGCATTGCAGTCCTGCTTCACTTTCGCACAGAAGCGATCATCTCTGCCACAGATGGCAGGCGTTGGCAATTTCAGATTTGGTTTGCCCGGGGCCGCGCGGTCTTGTTTTCATCCAGCCGTGCGCAAACCGCCTTCCTTCGCCCTTTATTGGCTGCCGGTCATCGCCTGGATGATTCTCATTTTCACCGGCTCGGCCGATAACGGATCGTTTCACCGTTCCTCGCGCATCCTCGCGCCGCTGATCCATTTCTTTTTCCCGCATCTGTCCGAGGAGAACACCTTCAAGCTCGTCTTCCTCGCGCGCAAATGCGCCCACCTCACCGAATACGCCATTCTCGCCTTCCTCGTCTGGCGCGCGCGCTTCAAACCGTCATTTTCCCAACGGCGTCCCTGGTGCTGGACCAACGCCTTCGAAGCGCTCTGGGTCTCAGCCTGCTACGCGGCGACCGATGAATTCCATCAGACCTTCGTCCCGTCGCGTGAAGGCTGCCTGCGCGACGTTCTCATCGACACCACCGGCGCCGCCATCGGTCTGCTCGCCCTCTTCGCGCTTGGCCGCTCGCGCAAATGGTGGTGAGTTTTTGCTCTTTGTTTTGCGTCCGCCCCGCGATTCCCCAATTCCGCACTCCGCACTCCGCACTCCGCATTCAAACGGCCTTGGCGTTCGCTTCCATCTGTCGCACATCCTTGCTCCCCGGAATCACGCTGCTCACCAGCGGATTCTTCAGGCACCACGCCAGCGCCCATTGCGACATTTGGACTCCCGCCGGCAGTTCCTTTTGCCGGATCACTTCCACTTCCGCCGCCCAGCGCGCGAGTTTTTCCTGGTCGAAAGTCGCCCGCACATCGTCCTTCGGAAACGGTCCCGCCGCCGAATATTTCCCCGACAAAAATCCGCTCGCCAGCGGCACCCGCGCCAGGATTCCCAGGCCCTGCTCCTGAGCCAACGGAAAAAAGTCCTGTTCCGCCCGCCGCTCCAGCCGATTGTAAACCACCTGCAATGCCTCCGCTCCCATACGGCTTGCCTCCCGCGCCTGATGCGGCCCGCCCTTGCCGGCGATCGAAATCCCGAGGTGCCTCGCCCTTCCCGCAGCCTTCTCCCGCGCCAGCATCTCCCACAGCTCCGGCCGGTCGAAATCCTCGTCCGACCCCGAATGAAATTGATACAGGTCGATCCAATCCGTCCGCAACGCCTTCAGGGAAGCTTCGAGTTGCTCCTTCACTCCCGCCACCGACGAATCCCACGTCCGATCCATGAACCCGTGGAACCGGTGCCCGAACTTGGTCGCCACGATCCACCGGCTCCGGTCCCGCCGCGACAAATAGTCCCCGATCAACCGTTCCGACGTGTGATCCCCGTAGCACTCCGCCGTATCGATCAGGTTCACCCCGTGCTCCGCCGCCTTGTCGAGGATGGCGTCCACCTCCGCCTGCCCGAACTCCCGTCCCCATTCCCCGCCAAACTGCCACGTCCCCACGCCGATCACTGACACTTCCAACCCGGTCTTTCCCAGTTTCCGATATTTCATACGCAGACGTCATCCTGCCTCAGGAAACAGCGAAATCCACCCCAAACTTGACCGTATATAAATACGTGCGATTAGCTGCGCATACCTCTGCCCCCGTGTCACAAACTCTTGCGTATCAACCAACCTCCTTTTGGCAATATCTGCGACACCGCGCACCTATTCTGTTTCATTCCCCTTCGCCGCCTTCGCGAGCTTTGCGCGATACAGTATTTCCCTTTCGATTTATCGGAAACAGTGGAAACTACCCCAAACTCCCTCGTAACCCGTTGATTCCGAGGAACGCCGACTTCAGGCGGCAGCAGCGAGACCTTAAGGTCGAGCATCATGTCACTCCGCAATCGCACTTCAAAGGTTTGATTTACTTTGATCCGGTCGGATTCACATTTGTTCCCAATTTGGATCTTGGACCTTGCTGGCTTGGATCTTCCGCTCGGCTTCCATTTTCAATCCGCAATCGGCAATCAACACCCCCGCCCCCATGCCTGATTTTATCCCGAAAATAGCCAAATACCCCAAATTTTTGCACTTAATCCCAAATCCACCCAAGCTCCCTTGGGAGCGGCATGTCTATAGCTCGCGGACCAGATAAATCCCAAGCTCCATCGGAGCGGCGTGTAAGAACGAAGCGCTCCGGGGCGGCGCACGCGGTCGAACCGCGTGGCCAGCCCCAGGCGCCTCCGATCGCGCATCCTGCATCACGGAACCTGCATCTCGCATCGGCCATATTTAAATTGTCAAAGAACATCCGGGAGGGGCAAATGGTGTGTGAGGCGTCGATCAAATTGGTTCCGATCCCGGATCCTGCATCGCGCATCCTGAATCGTTCAGCGAAGCTTAACTTCCCTCCCGTGGCTGCTTCCGGCATACGCTGGGCTCTTATTTGTTCAGCCCTGGCGCCAACCCGTTTGGCAACCGCTACGACTGCTGGTTATGATATACAGCGCTGTCCCGAAGTCAAGGACACCCCTTTACGAAATGGGCTAACGAACCACGCGCCAGCGTATGGACTGCGGCGGCGGAGACGCCGCTTTCCGGCGCGTCCGCCAGTTCGGATTCCGAATCTCGACCTCGCGCGTCATTGAAGCTATGCTCTTTCCCAGCCATGCCGCGATTCGATGTCACAGGAACTTTCGAGATTCCGTTTGCTTGTGCCTCGAGTGCGAACCGGATGCGCTGGATCTGTTGCGCGCCATGAAAATTCACAACCAAATCCTGGAGGTGAACGAATATGATTCGGAGTAAGGCCCGTCAAAACAACCGGAAGTCGAAGCCGGGTTCGAAACCGGCAACCTTCGACCGCTATCTCGCGTCCCTTGACCCTGAGAAGCGCGCCTGTCTCGAGAAGCTCCGCAAATCCATCCGAGCCGCTGCGCCACAGGCCGAAGAATGCATCAGCTACGGGCTGCCCGCTTTCCGCCTCAACGGCAAATTCCTTTTTGCCATCGGCGCGACCGCCAGGCATTGCGCCTTCTATCTCGGCTCCACTGTCCAAAGGCACAAGGTCGATCTTAAAAACTTCGACACCAGCAAAGGCACCATTCGATTTTCGCAAAGCCGCCCTTTGCCGGCCGCATTGGTGCGCAAGTTGGTGAAAGCGAGAATCGCAGAAAAAGGCCTGCTGCCTTGAATGGCGCCCAACGACCTTCCATGGCCGGACTGTCTGCGTGTATCTGCGTCAATCTGCGGTAGAAAAATCCTTTTCCTTACGGCAGTTTCTCCAGAATCCTTCGATGCGCACTGGGAAACGCCAGCTTCTCGAGTTGTTTTTGTGTCAGCCAGCTTCCTGGAACGTCAGGCCCCGCGCCGCGCGCCGGAAGCTCAGCGCAAAATGCCTCCAGCGTAATCCGATACCGCGTGATCGTGTGCTTGATCGTGCACAAGCGCCGAAAGGCGATTTGAGATCCGATCCCGGATGCGGGAGAGATTTGAGATTGGAAGACTTCGGCCGGATCGATTTTTCCCCGTGCTTTGAATTCCGCATTCGGAAATTCCCAAAGATGCGCGTTAACCACTCCCGCCGGGCGCTGGCGCACAAGGTAACGGTCGCCCCGGCGCAGGACCAGCGCCACGAACCGCCGCGACGTCGCCGCCGCGCGTTCGGGCAGATTGGGAAATCGCGTCACGTCTCCCGTGCGCAGCGCCGCGCAATGCTTTCGCACCGGACACTCCGCGCAACACGGCTCGCGTGGCGTGCAGATCAGCGCGCCAAGCTCCATCAGCGACTGGTTGAGATGCGAGCACTCCGGCGCCGCCGCCGACACCAATTGCTCCGCGATCTTCCACAATCGGGCATTGGTCTCCGGTTCGCGCGGATTGGCTTCGATGGCAAACAACCGCGTCAGCACGCGAATCACATTCCCGTCCAGGATCGGCCGCGGCTGCCCAAACGCTATACTCGCAATCGCTCCCGCCGTGTAACGGCCAATGCCCGGCAGTTCCAGGATGTCCTCAAACTCGCGCGGAAATTCTCCCTTGTGCCGCTCCACAATCTGCTGCGCCGCCTTCTGAACATTTCGCACCCGCGTGTAATACCCGAGTCCCTCCCACAGCTTGTGCAGCCTTGCCGGCTTCGCTTTCGCGAGTGAGTCAATCGTCGGCAACTCCCGCATCCAGCGTTCCCAATAGGGAATCACCGTCTTCACCTGCGTCTGCTGCAGCATGATTTCCGAAATCCAGATCGCATAACCATCCCGCGTCCGCCGCCAAGGCAGATCCCGCGCACTGGCCGCAAACCAGCGCAGCAGATCGGAACCGATCCCCGCAATTTTCCGCTGACGCTGCATCGCGCCTACCAAATACAGCCACCCCGCTTCCGTACGCAAGGCAGGACCGGTCTTTCGCCGGGCGCAGCGTGCATCTACAGGCGTGTTGCCAAGGTCCCGGAGCGCGGGGTGTCCCCACCCGCAGCGGGTCCGAAACTTCCATCGCGCTCGATTCCCCTTCCACATCCGTACGCTCCATCCTCCTCACCGAGACGCCCCTTTATCTTAGGCTTGCGTCGCGCTGGCCGCGTCCCGCATAGGAGCGCGACCTTCAGGTCGCTTCACCGTGCGCACGACCTGGGTAAAACGAATATTTCTTGGCGTTGACGAACATTGAAGCGGCGTAAACGCCGCGCGCCTGGGCCACGTTTCCCGCGCCTTGCTCACCCCATTTGCCTAGCCTCCCGACCGCCCCAACCCGCCGCATTCCACTGCGACTCTGACTACCGGCGTAGCCGGTGGGAGCGCAGCGAGTCAGCAATCTTGCGCGCCAGTTCCGACGCTACCGCCTTTGTGTCCTCCAAACAAATTGAATGGGAGACCAAAATGGTTCAACATTCCATCAAACCTCGGGACCATGCTTGACGAGCAAACCAAAAAGCAATTCGAAGATGCGCTTGCCTCAGGCAGGCTGAAGGAGCTTTGTGACCAGATGCGGGCCGAAGGGCGCAGCCAGGTGGCGATCTATGAGAGATTCTCGGAATTCTTCGAATTCCTCGGGAACAGCGATCGCAAAACTGATTACGACGCTTTAGCGTCTTCCCTGGAATGCATTGTCGGGTGGTGCGCTCCGGGCGCGCGTTGGTTTGATCACTACCTCACGAACGAGGAGATTTATGCCCATCAATGCGGCCTGACAGAGAAGGAGATCCGGGAAATTGCAGCTTTGGTGAATGGCCCGGAGGAATTTTTCTGCACAATCCGCAAGGAACAGAGTGGGGAACTGGAGGTGACAACATTCACCGTCGAAGCCGGTACATATCGCAAGGGCAGGAAACTGATCGTGAGGAAAGGAACTTCGGGTTGGCTAATTGCCGGCGAGGGACAATGAGCATGAAAGCAGAAAATTCGTACACAGAATCATACGCGCAGACGTACGCACGGCTTGGTTTTCCTCTCACACGACAGGATGGGATTCCTGCTGGCAAGATTGCGGCTGCGGAAAAGCGTCTGGGCATTCGCCTGCCCGACGCCTTGCGCGATTATTATCTGATTGCGGGCCGCGAGCGTGTGCTCAATCACATCCATAATCATCTCTGCGCGCCCGAAGAATGTGAGGTGCTCAATGGCAAGCTCGCCTTCGTGGAGGAAAACCAGTGTGTGGTGGTCTGGGGAGTTGCTGCCGGACTCAGGCCATTAAGTGATCCAGCAATTTATCAGGGCTCCGTTCTGGACGGCGAGCCGGGCAGGTGGTTTCTGGAATGCCGCAAATGCTCAACGTTCCTGGTTTTCATGCTGCACCTCCAGGCCTCGTTTGGTGGCGGGATGAAATTCACTGCCTCCGCTGCCGTCCCGAATGGTTTGGTGAATCAACTTGATGCAGGCTGGCACTTCGGCGGCGAGGTCAACGGCATGCGGGCCTACAGCCGGGAGAATCAGGCAGTTTGCTTTACCAATTGGAAGGATTTACTGACTGGGACAAAATCATGGCGCATCTTCGCTGGCGCCTGCCGGGAGGATGGCCTCCAAAACATCGCTAATGAGTTGGGGTTGCGGTGGGATTGAGGGATTGTCGGCCAAGATTCATCCTCGACTTTTCTTCGCTTAGCCGGGAAATTTTTGGTGCTGTGAAACCATTGACCAGCTACACCCGCAAACTCGATGCCGAGCACGCCCGGCTGCTCGAGGGCTATTTGCGGGAGCATGGGTTCGAGTTCCGCGAGGTGCCATATGCGCGGTTCGCTGCCGCCAAGCCCGACCTCAACGCGGTTTATTACGAGAGCGGCAAGCTGGTGTTGCAGGGGAGGGGGACGCAGGAATTCATCGAGTTTGTCCTGGAACCGGAAATCCTCAAGGAGGCCAAGGTCGGCTACGAGGCGGTCCTGAATCCGGAGTTGCTCGCGCCCCGGTTGGGCGTGGACGAAAGCGGCAAGGGCGATTTCTTCGGGCCGCTCTGCGTTGCCGGCGTTTACATCAACGAATCGGTCATCAAATCGTGGCAGGACGCCGGAATCCGTGATTCCAAGAACATTTCCAGCGACAAACGCATCCGCGAACTGGCCGATCTGATCCAAAAAACGCCCGGTTGCGTGACGACTGTGGTGCCGATCGGTAACGAAGCCTATAACCGCCTTTACGCCAAGATGCGTAGCGTGAACACGTTGCTGGCGTGGGGTCACGCCCGGGTGATCGAGAATTTGATGGGCCAGAAGCACCAGATGAACCCTCCGCCCGTCCGGGCCATCAGCGACCAGTTCGCCTATAACAAGGAAACCGTCGCCAAAGCCCTGATGACCCTCGGCCGCAGCATTGAACTCGTGCAACGCCATAAGGCAGAAGAGGATACTGCCGTCGCCGCCGCCTCAATCCTGGCCCGAAATGAGTTCGTCAAGCGGCTCGGTGCGCTGGAGAAGCAATATAATATGGCGTTTCCCAAGGGCGCCTCGGCCGCGGTGGACAAGGCGGCGGCTGAATTTGTCAGTCGTTACGGGGCGGAAAACCTGGTCAAAGTGTCCAAACTCCATTTCCGCACGGCTTTGCGGGCGCAGGGTTTGCCGGAACCGCCCAAAAGAGAGTGGCGACGGCCCAATTCGGGGGCGGCAGGCTCGGGCGAAAAAAACTTGTGAAATTCTGTCGAAAACCCATTGACACAAAATTCACACCACCTTAATTTCGGTATCAGTCATTGGGCCGTACAGTAACGACTTGAGATCATAGCCCCGGGCTGTTTGTGAAGAATAAGGCTCGGGGGATGGTTTTTCGTCGTTTTTAGCTGTCAGGATAAATGAATTTTGCTATGCCCATGTAGCTCAGTTGGCAGAGCACGTCCTTGGTAAGGACGAGGTCATCAGTTCAATCCTGATCATGGGCTCCATTTTTGGCAACGGTATCGGCAGAAAAATTAGTGAACGAACAACCAACACATCAGGAGATTGAGTAATGGCAAAAGAAAGTTTTCAACGAAACAAACCGCACGTCAACGTTGGCACGATCGGTCACGTTGACCACGGCAAGTCCACGCTCACGGCGGCCATCGTGGAGACTCAAAGCAAGAAGGGTCTTGCAAGGAAGATCTCCTATGCCGACATCACCAAGGGCGGCACGGTCCGTGACGAAAATAAAACCGTCACGATCGCAGTCTCGCACGTTGAGTACGAGAGCCCCCAGCGCCACTACGCGCACGTCGATTGCCCCGGCCACGCCGATTACATCAAGAACATGATCACCGGCGCGGCCCAGATGGACGGCGCCATCCTCGTGGTCAGCGCCGCGGACGGACCGATGCCCCAGACGCGCGAGCACATCCTGCTTGCCCGCCAGGTCGGCGTCCCCGCCATCGTGGTGTTCCTGAACAAGGTCGACCTCGTGGACGATCCGGAATTGCTCGACCTCGTCGAGATGGAAATCCGCGACCTGCTCAACAAGTATCAATTCCCCGGCGACAAGACCCCGGTGATCCGTGGCAGCTCCTCGGCGGCGCTGAACGGCAAGCCCGAGGGCGAAAAGGCCATCGCGGAATTGCTCGACGCGATCGACAGCTTCATCCCGCTGCCGACCCGCGAAATCGACAAGCCCTTCCTCATGTGCATCGAGGACGTGTTCAACATTGAAGGCCGCGGCACTGTGGTGACCGGTCGTGTGGAACGCGGTGAACTCAACCGCATGGCCGAAGTGGAAATCGTCGGTCTCGGCGAGACCCGCAAGACCACGGCCACGGACATCGAAATGTTCCGCAAGCTGCTGGACAAGGCGAGCGCGGGCGACAACGTCGGCGTGCTGCTGCGCGGCACCAAGAAGGAAGAAGTCGAGCGCGGCATGGTCCTGGCCAAGCCCGGTTCGATCACCCCGCACACGAAGTTCAAGGCGGAGGTGTACGTGCTGTCGAAGGAAGAAGGCGGCCGTCATACGCCGTTCTTCAACAAGTATCGGCCGCAATTTTACTTCCGCACCAGCGACGTCACCGGAAACGTGACTTTGGCGCAGGGTGTGGAAATGGTGATGCCGGGCGACAACGTCTCGGTGGAAGTCGAGCTGATTGCCCCGGTGGCCATGGAAAAAGGCCAGCGCTTTGCGATCCGTGAGGGTGGCCGCACCATTGGTGCCGGCCGTGTGAGTGAAGTCCTTGCTTGATGGATTGACGCCACTCATAAAACCGAACGACGCGTAGGGCGGTAGCTCAATTGGTAGAGTAGCGGTCTCCAAAACCGTCGGTTGGGGGTTCGAGTCCCTCCCGCCCTGCCAATCCGGATGTCGGAGGGGTGGCAGAGCGGTCTATTGCGGCGGTCTTGAAAACCGTTAAGGCCTAACAGCCTTCGGGGGTTCGAATCCCTCCCCCTCCGCCAGTCAGGAAATATTGTGAATAGCAACGTTATCAGATTGATTGTCTGGGTTGTGTTGATCGGCGGTGCCTTCGTTTATGCGTGGCGCACCGGCCAGCTCGCCCGGCTTGCCAACTACGTGTCGGCAACACGCGAGGAAATGAAGCGGTGCACCTGGCCGAGCTGGGCCGAACTGAAGGGTTCCACCACGGTGGTGATCATCGCCGTGGGACTCCTCGGGGTATTCACGGTGGCTGTGGATTACGTTTTCATCATCCTCACCAACCACATCACCTAGCGCTGTCGGCCCACGGAGTTACCTTGAAGCATGCATACGCAGTGGTTTGTCATTCATACCTTGTCCGGACAGGAACAGAAGGTCAAGGAAAGCATCGAGAAACGGATCAAACCCGAGGAGATGGAGGACTTCATCCATGAAGTCCTCGTCCCCATGGAGAAGGTCGTGGAAGTCCGCAACCAGAAAAAGACCGTCTCCACGCGCAAGCTCTGGCCGGGATACGTGTTTGTGGACATGGCATTGCTGGATGAAAACAAGCGCATCATCGAGAAGCCCTGGTATTTCATCAAGGACACCCCCGGTGTGATCGGGTTCGTGGGCGATCCGCCCATGCCGACGCCCGCCGACGAGGTCGAGTCCATCAAGGCGCAGATCTCCGACTCGGAAGAGCGCGAGAAGCCGAAGGTCAATTTCGAGGTCGGCGAGACGATCAAGATCAACAACGGCCCGTTCCTGAACTTCAGCGGCGTGATCGAGGAAATCGAGCCCGACCGCGGCAAGCTCAAGGTGACGGTGAATATTTTCGGCCGCAACACCCCGGTGGAGCTGGAATACTGGCAGGTGGAAAAGGCCTGAGCGCGGCGACCCAGAATTCAGGATTTTTATGGCAAAGAAAGTTACCGGACAGATCAAACTGCAGATTCCCGCCGGCCAGGCCAACCCGGCCCCGCCCGTCGGCCCCGCGTTGGGCCAGCACGGCGTGAACATCATGGCGTTCTGCAAGGAATTCAACGCCGCCACCAAGGCCGACATGGGCTTGGTGATCCCGGTGGTCATCACCGTCTACCAGGACAAGTCGTTCACGTTCATCACCAAGTCGCCCCCGGCGTCGGTGCTGCTCAAGAAGGCCGCCGGCATCACCTCGGGTTCCAAGACGCCGAACAAGGAAAAGGTCGGCAAGGTCACCCGCAAGCAGGTGTTGGACATCGTGAAGATGAAGATGAAGGATTTGAATGCCACCTCCGAGGAGGCCGGTTTCCGCGTCGTCGCAGGCACCGCCCGGAGCATGGGCATCGAAGTTGTCGGTTAAACAAAACAAGACCGCGGGAGAGCCATAAACTCGTTTGCACCGCAATCAAGCAAATGCCAAATAAACCAAGCAAAAGATACCGCAAAGGCCTCGAGCAGGTGGATAAGCAGCAGCTTTATCCCCTGAAGTCCGCCGTGGAAGTGCTGGCCAAATTCCCCAAGGCCAAGTTCAACGAAACCGTGGAAGTCGCCTTCCGCCTCGGCGTGGACCCGAAGCAATCGGACCAGATGGTCCGCGGCACCGTCCCCCTGCCTCACGGCAGCGGCAAGACGGTCAAGGTGCTTGTGTTTACCAAGGACGGCCAGGCCGCTGATGCCGCCCGCGCCGCCGGCGCTGAGTTCGTCGGTTACGACGACATGATCCAGAAGTGCATCGCAGGCTGGGCGGATTTTGATGTCGCCATCGCGACGCCCGACGCCATGGTGGAAGTCCGCAAGCTCGGCAAGGTGCTCGGGCCTCGCGGGCTCATGCCCAATCCCAAGACCGGCACCGTCACCCAGGACACCGCCAGGGCGGTCCGGGAAGTCAAGGCCGGCCGCGTCGAGTTCAAGCTGGACAAGGCCGGGAACGTGCACGTGCCGGTTGGCAAGGCGTCGTTCACCCCGGTGCAGATCGCCGAGAACGCGCGCGCCGTCATTGAAGCCGTGGCCAAGGCGCGTCCCGCCAGCGTGAAGGGCGCCTATCTGCAAAGCTGCACGCTCTCCGCAACCATGAGTCCGCCGGTGCGCATCGATCTGCGCGAATTCCTGGCGGCCGCCGCTTAACCCCCAATTTCCAGATATCATGCGTGCCGAAAAAACAAATCTCAGCAAAGAATACCTCGCCCGCCTGAACGCATCGCCGTTCTTCATCGTGGTGAATTATCAGGGGCTGAAGGTGGGGCCGATCACGGAACTCCGGAAGCGCCTCGTCAGGGCCGGCGCGGAGATTCACGTCGTCAAGAACTCGCTGTTCCGCATCGCCGCCAAGGAAGCCGGCGTGGCCGACCTCAACGGCGCTCTCGCCGGACAAGTCGCCGTCATTACGGGCCAGAAGGACGTTTCCGCCGCGGCGAAGGTCGTGAAGACCTTCAACTCCGAGTTCGACAAGCTCAAAATCCGGTTTGGATATTTGAACAATAATCGCCTGGAGTCGTCTGATTTGCTGGCTCTTGCGGATTTGCCTTCGATCGAAGTGCTGCGCAGCAAGCTCCTGGGAGTGTTCCAGGCACCCGCCACCAAGCTGGTGGTCCTGCTCAACACCCCGGCCAGCCAGTTGGCCCGCGTGCTGGCGGCCCGGGCGGACAAGGAAAAGGAAAAGGCAGCCTGATTCAAAAGGGGCTCCTGGCGGAGCCCCGGGATAATTTCGTTCCCATTGCATTCCAATGGGATCGGATAATAAACAACAACAAAGTAAATCGTCGGCTTGCAGGCTGTGGGCGTAAACCATCCGTGGCCGCGGATGGCGACGAGACTGAAAGGTAACATGGCAGAATTAGCATCAATCGTAGATCAACTGAGCAAACTGACCGTCATCGAAACCGCGGAACTGGTGAAGCAACTGGAAGCCGCCTGGGGTGTGACCGCCGCCGCGCCTGTCGCTGTGGCCGCCGCCGCTGGCGCTGCCGGAGCCGCCGCCGCCCCTGCCGCCGAAGCCAAGACCGCGTTCGACGTGATCCTGGTCTCTGTGCCGGCGGACAAGAAGATCGCCGTCATCAAGGCGGTCCGCGAAGTGAAGGCCGGCCTCGGTCTCGCCGAAGCCAAGGCCCTCGTCGAAGGCGCCCCCAAGCCGGTGCTCGAAGGCGCTCCCAAGGCGGATTCGGATGCCGCCAAGAAGAAGCTCGAAGAAGCCGGCGCCAAGGTCGAAGTCAAATAACGGGTTTTACCCCGGAGCGGGGGGCGAGTCCCCCCGCTCCGATTCGTCAGCCGGCCCGATTCCCGGCGGCGACTTGCAATTTGAATCGGAAGAAGCAGATTACGATTGCCAAAATTAGCAGAACCGCCTCACGGCGGTTTGAGATCGGCAAGTCACCTGTTGAACGCAGGTCGCTTGCCTTGTGTCGTTTAATGAAAACAAAAGGGCTGGCGCTGTTGCCGGCCGTCATCAAAGGTCCAAATGCCATCGCGATCAACTGAACGCATCAACTTCGGAAAGATTAAGGAAGTCATTGCGCCGCCCAACCTGATCGAATTGCAAACCAATTCGTATAAGGAATTCCTCCAGGCGGAAATCGCCCCGTCCAAGCGCAAGAATCTGGGGCTCCAGGCGGTCTTCACCGAAGTGTTTCCCATCGAAAGCTACGACGGGAAGTGCGTGCTCGATTTCCACAGCTACGAAATCGGCGAGCCCAAGCTCGACTGGCTGGAATGCCTGCGCGAAGGCCTGACTTTCGGCGCGCCCCTCTACGTGACGTTCCTCCTCAAGGAGGAGAAGGCCACGAAGGAGGAGAAGGTGTTCATGGGTGAACTGCCCCTGATGACGCCCCAGGGCACTTTTGTGATCAACGGCGCCGAGCGCGTCATCGTCAGCCAGTTGCACCGCTCGCCCGGTCTCGCCTTCGAAGCGACGCAGCATCCGAACGGCAAGACGCTGCACTCCTTCCGCATCATTCCCGATCGCGGTTCCTGGTACGAGGCGCAGTTCGACACGAGCGACCTGCTCTATGTCTATCTCGACCGGAAAAAGCGCCGCCGCAAATTTCTCACGACCACCTTCTTCCGCGCGCTGGGTTACGGTTCCGACGCCGACATCCTCAAGCTGTTCTATGAAATCGAGGAGTTGAGCATCAAGGAAGCCGAGAAGCGCGAGGACCTGCAGAACAAGGTGCTCATCGAGGACGCGCTGGACAACGACAAGGGCATTGTCGTGGCGCGCGCCTTCGAGCCGCTGTCCAAGGCCGTGGTCAAGCAGATTGCCGAACTCGGCATGAACAAGATCAAGGTCGTGGACACGACCGCCGACGAAGGGATCATCATCAAGTGCATGAAGAAGGATCCCGCCAAGAACGAGGAAGAGGCCCTCAAGGACATCTACCGTCGTTTGCGCCCCGGCGATCCGCCCACCGCCGCCAACGCGCGCGCGTTGATCAAGCGCCTGTTCTTCGATCCGAAGCGTTATGACCTCGGACGCGTGGGCCGTTACAAGATCAACCAGAAACTCGGCATCAAGGGCGGCGACTCCCGCATCCTGACCAAGGAAGATCTGGTGGCCGCGACCAAGTACCTGCTCCGCCTGAAGAAGGGCGAAGGCAGCCTGGACGATATTGACCATCTCGGCAGCCGCCGTGTCCGCACCGTGGGCGAATTGCTCGCCAACCAGTGCCGCGTGGGCCTGGCCCGCACCGAGCGTCTCGTGAAGGAACGCATGACCCTGTTCGACCAGGGCATGGAAAGCATGGCGCCGCAGAAGCTGATCAACCCCAAGGCGCTCTCGGCCGTCATCCGCGATTTCTTCGGCCGCAGCCAGCTCTCGCAGTTCATGGACCAGATCAATCCGCTGGCCGAACTGACCCACAAGCGCCGTCTTTCGGCCCTCGGGCCAGGCGGTCTCTCGCGCGATCGCGCGGGCTTCGAAGTGCGCGACGTGCATCCGTCCCACTACGGCCGCATCTGCCCCGTGGAAACGCCGGAAGGTCCGAACATCGGTTTGATCGCGTCGCTGGCGACGTTTGCCCGCATCAACGATTTCGGTTTCCTCGAAACGCCCTATCGCAAGGTGGAGAACGGCCGCGTGACGAATCACATCGATTTCCTCACGGCCGATCGCGAGGAAGGCTTCATCATCGCCCAGGCCAACGCCCAGGTGGATGAGAAGGGCCATTTCATCACCGACCGCGTCATGTGCCGGGGCAAGGGCGATTTCGTGGACGTCGAGCCGAACCGCGTGGATTACATGGACGTGTCGCCGAAGCAGCTCGTGTCGGTCGCGGCCAGTTTGATTCCGTTCCTCGAGCACGACGACGCGAACCGCGCGCTGATGGGTTCGAACATGCAGCGCCAGGCCGTGCCGTTGCTGGTCACGGAAGCGCCGCTGGTTGCCACCGGCCTTGAAGACCGTGTGGCCCGCGATTCCCGCGCCGTGTTGACGGCGGAGGAGTCGGGCAAGGTCGCTTCGGTGCTGGGCAACCAGGTGATCATCACCGAGGACGGCAAGATTCCGGAGACCAAGAAAAAGCTCAAGCACAGCCCGGAGAACGGCATTTACATCTATCCGATCCGCAAGTTCATGCGATCGAACGCGGCGACCTGCATCAACCAGAAAATCCTGGTGAACAAGGGCGACACGATCAAGAAGGGACAGGTCATTGCCGACGGTCCCTGCACGCAGGGCGGGGAACTGGCCCTGGGCCGCAACGTTCTGTGCGCGTTCATGCCGTGGAACGGTTACAACTTCGAGGACGCGATCCTCATCAGCGAACGCATCGTGAAGGATGACATTTTCACCTCCATTCACATCGATGAATTCGAAGTCGGCGCCCGCGACACCAAGCTGGGCCCCGAGGAAATCACGCGCGACATCCCGAACCTCGGCGATGAAGCGTTGAAGAATCTCGGTCCGGACGGCGTCATCCGCGTCGGAGCGGAAGTGAAGCCCGGGGACATCCTGGTTGGCAAGATCACGCCCAAGAGCGAGACCGAGCTGGCCCCCGAGGAACGCCTGCTGCGCGCCATTTTCGGTGAGAAGGCCGCGGACGTGAAGGACACCTCGTTGAAGGTTCCCTCCGGCACCTACGGCATCGTCATGGACGTGAAGGTTTCCGCCAAGAAGGAAGCCGACGCGACCTCCAAGGCGAGCGCCACGGAGGAGAAGCGCCACTCGAAGGAAGTCGAGGAGGAGCACAAGAAGAAGACCGAGGAACTGCGCGAGCAGTTGACCGAGGCTTTGAGCAACATCCTGCTCGGTGAAAAGATTCCGCTCGACGTCGTGAACTCCGAGACCGGCGAGATCATCATCCCGGCCAACCGGAAGATCACCAAGACGCTGCTGCGCAAGCTGGCGACGGTCTATGACCGCATCGAAATTGATCCCTCGCCGATCCGCAACAAGATCAACGAGATCATCGGCACCTTCAAAAAGAAGTTCGACGACCTCCAGATGCAGTACGACGAGGAGATCGAGCGCGCCGAGTCCGGCGACAGCGTGGACACCGGCATCATCAAGTCGGTCAAGGTTTACATCGCCTCCAAGCGCAAGCTGTCGGTGGGCGACAAGATGGCGGGACGCCACGGCAACAAGGGCGTGGTCGCCAAGATCGTGGCCGAGGAAGACATGCCGTTCCTCGAGGACGGCACGCCGGTGGACATCGTGTTGAATCCGCTGGGCGTTCCCTCGCGCATGAATGTGGGCCAGTTGCTCGAGACGCACCTTGGCTGGGCAGCCAGGCTGCTCGGTCTGCGGTTTGCGACGCCGGTGTTCGACGGCATCAAGGAAAAGGACATCCGCGGCTATCTCAAGCAGGCCAGCCTGCCCGAGCACGGCAAGACCAAGCTGGTCGACGGCCGGACGGGCACGCCGTTCGACCAGGAGATCGTGGTCGGCTACATCTACATGATGAAGCTGGGCCATCTCGTGGCGGACAAGATTCACGCCCGCGCGGTCGGGCCCTACTCGCTCGTCACCCAGCAGCCGCTGGGCGGCAAGGCGCAGTATGGCGGCCAGCGCTTCGGCGAAATGGAAGTCTGGGCCATGGAAGCCTACGGCGCGGCCTACACCCTGCAGGAACTGCTGACGGTGAAGTCCGACGACGTGCAGGGCCGCACGCGCATTTATGAAAGCATTGTGAAGGGCGACAACAGCCTGGAAGCCGGCGTGCCGGAATCCTTCAACGTGCTGGTGAAGGAAATGCAGTCACTGGGGCTGGACGTGAAGGTCGGCTATTCGAACCCGCTGGATCAACCGACGGAGCCCGCGGCTCTGACGGCCCTTTGAGCGGGGACCATTTGACGAAACAACAAATTTGAGCGGCACCACCCGCCACTAAAAATAACAGTATGATAAGCACGAAAGAGAGCGCCCGGGAATTACTCGGTCTGGACAAGGTCAACCAGGTGGAATACGTCGCGATTTCGGTCGCGTCGCCTGAAGCCATCCGGTCCTGGTCCAAGGGGGAGGTCAAGAACCCCGAGACCATCAATTACCGCACCTTCAAGCCCGAAAAGGGCGGCTTGTTCTGCGAACGCATTTTCGGCCCGGTCAAGGACTGGGAATGCTCCTGCGGAAAGTACAAACGCATCAAGCATCGCGGCGTGGTCTGCGACCGCTGCGGTGTGGAGGTGACGCTCGCGCGCGTCCGCCGCGAACGCATGGGCCACATCGAACTCGCAGTCCCGGTGTCGCACATCTGGTTCTTCAAGTGCATGCCGGCCCGCATCGGCCTGGTGCTGGACATGACCGCCCGCAACCTCGAGCGCGTCATTTATTACGAGGATTACATGGTGATCGATCCCGGCTCGACCCCGCTCAAGCCGAATCAGTTGCTCAGCGAACACGAATACCGCGAAGCCCGCGAAACCTACGGCCCCGAGGCGTTTGTCGCCAAGATGGGCGCCGAGGCCGTGCGCGAAGCGATGATGCGGGTTGACCTTGCGAAGCAGATCGAAGGGCTCCAGGTCGCGATGACCGAGACCAAGAGCAAGCAGATCCGCAAGAAAATCGCCAAGCGCATCAAGCTGCTCCAGGGTTTGCTCTCCTCCAAGAGCCGTCCGGAATGGATGATTCTCACGGTGCTGCCGGTGATTCCGCCGGACCTGCGCCCGCTCGTGCCCCTCGAAGGCGGCCGGTTTGCGACGTCCGATCTCAACGATCTCTATCGCCGCGTGATCAACCGGAACAACCGGTTGAAAAACCTGCTCCAGCTCAAGACGCCGGAAGTCATCATCCGGAACGAGAAACGCATGTTGCAGGAAGCGGTGGACGCGTTGTTCGACAACGGCCGCCATGGCCGCGCCGTCACCGGCGCCGGCAATCGTTCGTTGAAGTCACTGAGCGACATGCTCAAGGGCAAGAGCGGACGTTTCCGCCAGAACCTCCTGGGCAAGCGCGTCGATTACTCGGGCCGCTCGGTGATTGTCATCGGTCCCGAACTCAAGCTGAACCAGTGCGGTTTGCCCAAGAAGATGGCGCTCGTGCTGTTCGAGCCGTTCATCATCCGCCGGCTGAAGGAACTCGGTTACGTTCACACGGTCCGCTCGGCCAAGAAAATGATCGAGCGCCAGACGACCGAAGTCTGGGATATCCTGGAAGAGGTGACCAAGGGCCACTCGGTGCTGCTCAACCGCGCGCCGACGCTCCACCGTCTCTCGGTCCAGGCGTTCGAGCCGATCCTCATCGAAGGCGAGGCGATCCGCATTCATCCGCTGGTCTGCACCGCCTACAACGCGGACTTCGACGGCGACCAGATGGCCGTGCACGTGCCGCTGTCGGTCGAGGCGCAGATGGAAGCGCGCATGCTCATGATGGCGCCGAACAACATCTTCAGCCCGTCGAGCGGCAAGCCGATCATCACACCCACGCAGGACATCACGCTGGGTTGCTATTATGTCACCGCCGAGCCGCGCGCCAACGGGACGGCCGCCGGTGAATTGAAACTCTTCGGATCGAAGAGCGAAGTGGTCTTTGCCTATGCCGACGGCGCGGTCCGCACGCACGAGCGCGTTCGCCTGGCGAATCCGGATTTCGGCGTGAAGACTGAATTCGGCGACGCCACCCGGAAGGTCATCGAGACCACGGTCGGCCGCGTCATCTTCAGCGAGATCTGGCCGCCGGAAATGGGTTTCCCGAACAAGGTCGTGACCAAGTCCGGCCTCGGTGACCTGATCTGGAAGTGTTACAAGATTTGCGGCCACGACAAGACCGTGCAGACGCTCGATCGTCTCAAGGAACTCGGCTTCCGCGAAGCGACCCGCGCGGGTGTTTCCATCGGCATCGATGACATGATCATCCCGAAGGAAAAGAACCAGGAGATCGCGGCGGCGCAGAAGCAGATCGCCGAAGTCGAGAAGCAGTACCGCAAGGGTGTCATCACCCCGGGCGAACGCTACAACAAGATCGTCGACATCTGGACGCATTGCACCGACCAGATCGCGAACGTCATGTTGCGCACCCTGGACAACAACCAGGGCAAGCACGAGTACAACCCGGTTTCGCTGATGGTGGACTCGGGCGCGCGCGGCAATCGCCAGCAGGTGCGCCAGCTCGCCGGTGTGCGCGGCCTCATGGCCAAGCCTTCCGGCGACATCATCGAGAAGCCGATTCTCTCGAACTTCCGCGAGGGCCTGACGGTGCTCGAGTACTTCATCTCCACGCACGGCGCGCGCAAGGGCCTGGCCGACACGGCGCTCAAGACCGCCGACTCCGGCTACATGACGCGCAAGCTCGTGGACGTGGCGCAGGACGTGATCATTCGCGACATGGATTGCGGCACCAGCAATGGCATCTGGGTCCAGTCGATTTACGAGGGCGAGGACGAGGTCGTGAAGTTGAGTGAACGGCTCGTTGGCCGTTTCTCGTGCGACGACATCCGCAATCCCGCGAATCCGAAGGAACTCTTCGTCAACGCGAATGAGGAGATCGACGAGATCAAGGCCAAGAAGATCGACAGCGCCGGCCTGGAGCGCGTGAAGATCCGCTCCGTGCTGACTTGCGAGAGCAAGCACGGTGTTTGCGTTGCCTGCTACGGCCGCAACCTGGCCACCGGCAACCACGTGAAGCTCGGCGAGGCGGTCGGCATCATCGCCGCCCAGTCGATCGGCGAGCCCGGCACGCAGCTCACGATGCGTACGTTCCATATCGGCGGTGTCGCGGCCGGCGTGTTCAAGCAGCCGGTCATCAAGCCGAAGTTCGAAGGCATCGTCCGTTACAACGAGCTCCGTTACGTGCTGCTCGAGGACGGCAACAACATCGTCCTGAACAAGAACGGCTCACTGTCCGTGCTCGGCGACGACGGCCGGGAATTGGAAACCCACAACATCGTGGTCGGCTCCGTCATCTCCGTGCCCGACAAGGGCCGCGTGAAGAAGGGCGACACGCTGGTGCAGTGGGACCCGCACAATGTTCCGATTCTCTCCGAGAAGGCGGGACGCGTGAAATTCGTGGACGTCATCGAAGGCGTCACGATGAAGCAGGAGATGGACGAGACCACCGGCCAGGAAGCCATCGTTGTCATTGAGCACAAGGAAGACCTGCATCCGCAGATTGTGATCAGCGACGAGAAGGGCGAGGCGCTGGCGAATTATCCGATTCCCAGCGGCGCGCACATCGTCGTGAACGAGGGCGACAAGATCGTCGCCGGCACGCTGATGGCGAAGACGCCGCGCAAGGCTTCGAAGACGAAGGACATCACGGGCGGTCTGCCGCGCGTGGCCGAGTTGTTCGAGGCGCGCCGTCCGAAGGACGCGTCCGAAATCTCGAAGATCGACGGCATCGTGGACTTCGGCCCGAGCGTGCGCGGCAAGCGCTGCATCCTGATCAAGGACCAGCAGACCGCCGTGGAAGAGGAACATCTGATTCCGATCGGCAAGCACGTCATTGTCTTCAAGGGCGACTTTGTGAAGAAGGGCCAGCAGTTGACCGAAGGCCCGGTTGATCCGCATGAGATCCTGGACATCTGCGGCCCGCAGGAATTGCAGGAGCATCTCGTGAACGAAGTGCAGGAGGTGTACCGCCTGCAGGGTGTGACGATCAACGACAAGCACATCGAGATCATCGTCCGGCAGATGCTGCGCAAGGTGCGCATTGTAGAGCCAGCGGATACAACGTTCCTGTGGGGCGAACAGGTGGACAAGATCGCGTTCGAAGAGGAGAACGCGCGCGTGGAGAAGATGGGCGGCAAGCCCGCCGAGGCGCAACCGGTGCTGCTGGGCATCACCAAGGCCTCGCTGGAGACCGAGAGCTTCCTGAGCGCGGCCTCCTTCCAGGACACGACCCGCGTGCTCACCGAGGCGGCGACCCTGGCGAAGGTGGATTATCTCCACGGCTTCAAGGAAAACGTGATCATGGGTCACATCATTCCGGCGGGAACCGGGTACGATTACCACCGGAAAGTCAAGCTCAAACCGCTGGTGGAAATTGAGGAAGAAGTGGCGCCGGAACCCGTTCTGGCAACGGAAAATCCGCTGGCCGGCTAGGGCCTCGCACAAGCTCTTGAAAAAGAAACAAATACTAGTTGCAACCGATTATTACTTTGATATGATCCGCGCTCCGTTTCGCCGATTTCCGGCGAAGCGCCGCGGAATCAAGCAATTAAGCTGAAATGCCGACAATCAATCAATTGGTCCGGAAGGGCCGCAGCAAGTTGAAGCGGAAGTCCAAGTCACCCGCCTTGGAAGTCGCTCCGTTTCGCCGGGGTGTGTGCATCCAGGTGATGACGCGGACGCCCAAGAAGCCGAACTCCGCGATGCGGAAGGTGGCGAAGGTGCGGCTGACGAACGGGTATGAGGTGATCGCCTACATCCCGGACGAGGGACATAATTTGCAGGAACACTCGATCGTGCTCGTGCGCGGCGGACGTGTGAAGGATCTTCCCGGTGTGCGTTATCACATCGTGCGCGGGACCCTGGACGCGGCCGGTGTCGAGAAGCGCCGGGTGAGCCGTTCGAAGTACGGTGTGAAGCGGCCCAAGGGCGCCGCTGGCGGCGCGGCCAAGCCCGCAGCGGCGGCAGCCTAACGGGAAATCTGAAAGAGTATGTCAAGACGACGTCAAGCAGTTAGAAGGCCGGTGCTGAAGGACGCGAAATTCGGCAATACGCTGGTTTCGCGGCTGGTAAACACGGTCATGGAGTCCGGCAAGAAGAGCACGGCCCAGCGCATTGTGTATGGGGCGTTCGACCAGATCGCCGAGAAAAACCAGACGGCCCCTCCGCTGGATATTTTGCAGCGCGCGGTTGACAACGCGAAGCCCCGGCTGGAAGTTAAGGCCCGTCGCGTCGGGGGTGCCACTTACCAGGTTCCGGTTGAAGTGACGCCGGACCGTCAGTTTGCCCTCGCCTTGCGATGGTTGGTGGATTTCGCGGACGCCCGCAAGGGTGTTCCGATGAAGGAAGCTTTGGCGGCGGAAATCCTCGAGGCCTATCAGGGGCAGGGGAACGCGATACGAAAACGCGACGAAGTGCATAAGATGGCGCAGGCCAACAAGGCCTTCGCACATTTCCGCTGGTAGACAGAAACAATCAAACGCGCCCCGAAGGCCGAAACTCGGGGCGTTTTTATTCTCTGGAATTTAGATGGAAGCAGCAGTTGAAAACAAATCGGTGAATGCGCCGGGCCGCCAGTACACGCTGGAACGGACCCGCAATATCGGCATCGCCGCGCACATTGACGCGGGCAAGACGACGACGACCGAGCGCATTTTGTTTTACACCGGCCTGATCCACCGCATCGGCGACGTCGATGACGGCAACACCGTGACGGACTGGATGGAGCAGGAACGGGAGCGCGGCATCACGATCACATCGGCAGCGGTCACCTGCTTCTGGAAACAGAAACCCGAGGAAGGCGTCGCCAAGCTTTTCGCCGGCGTTGAACAGCGGATCAACATTATCGACACCCCCGGACACGTGGATTTCACCGCCGAGGTGGAGCGCTCCATGCGCGTGCTCGACGGCGCAGTGGCCGTGTTCTGCGGCGTGGCGGGCGTGCAGCCGCAATCGGAAACTGTCTGGCGCCAGGCGACCAAGTACAAGGTCCCGCGCATCGCGTTCGTCAACAAGATGGACCGCACCGGCGCGAACTTCGAGAACGCGCTGAACGACATGCGCAAGAAGCTCAATGCGTATGCCTTTCCGATTTTCCTGCCCATCGGCGCGGAGGATAATTTTGCGGGCGTGATCGACATCGTCAACCAGAAGGCCATCTACTGGGGCCCGGGCGAAGTCGTGAATGAAGGCCTCAAATATGATGTCAAGGAAGTGCCGGCCGAGTTGAAGGAGAAGGCCGCCGAGGCGCTGGCCGAGTTGATTGACGCGGTGTCCAACAAGGACGATACGATCGCCGAGCTCGTGCTCGAGGAAAAGCCGATCGAGCCGCTGGTGCTCAAGGCCGCCATCCGCCGCCTGACCTGCAAGATTGAATTCATCCCCGTTCTCTGCGGTTCCGCCTTCAAGAAAAAGGGCGTGCAGCCGCTGGTTGACGCCGTGGTGGATTATCTGCCCGGACCGCTGGACGTTCCCGCCGCCACCGGCATCGAGCCCGGCACGGACAACACCGTGACGGTGGAGAGCAGCGATGCCAACAAATTCTGCTCGCTGGCGTTCAAGCTCTGGACCGATCCCTACGCCGGCAAGCTGGTGTTCTTCCGGGTTTACTCGGGCCAGCTCAAGAAAGGCGACACCATTTACAATCCGCGCACGCGCAAGCGTGAGCGCGTCAGCCGCCTCATGGTCATCCAGGGCAGCGAACGCAAGGACATCGACCATGTGTATGCGGGCGACATCGCCGCGCTGGTCGGCCTGCGCAACATCACCACGGGCGACACTCTCTGCGACGAGAATTACGAAGTGATGCTGGAGCCGCCCACCTTCCCCGAGCCGGTCATCAGCATGGCCGTCGAGCCGAAGACCAAGCAGGACCGCGACAAGATGTCCGAAGGTCTGCAGCGTCTCGCTGAGGAAGACCCGACGTTCCGCTGTTTCACCAACGAAGAGACCAGCCAGCTCATCATTGCGGGCATGGGCGAGTTGCACCTGGAAATCATCATCGACCGCCTCAAACGCGAGTTCAAGGTGGACGCCAACACCGGCGCGCCGCAGATCGCGTATCGCGAAACCGTGACCAAATCGGCCGAGGGCGAAGGAAAGTTCATTCGCCAGTCCGGCGGCCGCGGCCAGTACGGCCATGCCTGTGTCACACTCGCCCCGAATGAAAAGGGCAAGGGCGTTGAAATTCTCAACAAGATCGTCGGCGGCGCGATTCCGAAGGAATACATCCCGGCGGTGATCGACGGCGTCGAAGAAGCGGTGCGCGGCGGTGTGTATGCCGGCTACCAGGTCATCGACATCAAGGTCGAGATCGTGGACGGCACCTTCCACGAAGTCGACTCAAACGAACTCGCGTTCAAGATGGCGGGCATCTTCGCGCTGAAGGACGCCTTTAAGAAGGCGGGCCCGATCCTGCTGGAGCCGATCATGAAGGTCGAAGTCACGACCCCGGACGAATACCAGGGCGATCTGCTGGGCGACATCAATCGCCGCCGCGGACAGATCATCGGCATCGAAGCCAAGGGCGGCCAGACGATCCTGAACGCCAACGTGCCGCTCGCCGAAATGTTCGGCTACGCCACGGCGATCCGGTCGCTTTCGAAGGGCCGCGCCTCCTACTCGATGGAACCGCTGACCTTCGAGCAGGTGCCCAACAGCGTGCTCACGACAATTTTGGACAGCGCCAAGTCAAGGCCGGCGGCGCGAACGTAATCGAAACTATACAATTGTTCTTTTTATATGGCTGGACAACGCATTCGCATTCGCCTCAAGGCATTTGACCACCGGGTCATCGACCAGTCCGCGCGCGACATCGCGGACACCGTCAAGCGCACCGGCGCGCGCGTCGCGGGACCGATCCCGCTGCCGACCCGCGTGGAACGGTTTACCGTGCTGCGCTCGCCGCACTCGGACAAGAAGTCGCAGGAAACCTTCGAGCAGCGCACCCACAAGCGGCTGCTGGACATCATCGAACCCACCGCGAAGACCGTGGACGAGCTGAAAAAGCTGAACCTGCCCGCGGGCGTGGACATCACCATCAAGATCTGATTTTTATGCTGGGCTTACTCGGAAAAAAACTGGGGCAGACGCGCGTCTATGACGAAAAGGGCGTGCTGCGGCCCGTGACCGTGGTGCTCGTGGGACCGAACCGCGTCCTGCAATGCAAGACGCAGGAGAGCGACGGCTACAACGCCGTGCAACTCGGGTTCGACGACCAGAAGGAACAGCGCCTCACCAAGCCGCTGCTCGGGCACATCAAGAAGCAGAACGGCGCGGCGGTCAAACGCATCAAGGAATTTCGCGACTTCCCGCTGACGGTGAAACCCGGCGACGTGGTGGGCGCGACGGTTTTCGCGAAGGGCGACTATGTGGACGCCATCGGCGTCACCAAGGGCCGCGGGTTCGAGGGCGTGATGGGCCGGCACGGTTTTCGCGGCGGTGACGCATCGCACGGCGCGAAGGGCTGGCGCCGCCGGCCGGGCGCAATCGGACAGCGCCTGTTCCCCGGAACGGTTCGCCGCGGATTGCGGATGCCCGGCCACATGGGCCAGGTGCAGCGGACGACCCAGAACCTGGAGGTCATCCAGGTGCGCGAGGCGGACAATTTGTTGTTGATACACGGCGCGATTCCCGGCGCAAACGGTGATTACGTGGTGATCCGCGAATCCAAGAAACGCCCGAAGGCAGCGGCGAAGGACGCGAAGAAGAAATAAGGCACGCGGATGAAACTCAAGATTCAAGACATCAAAGGCGAAAGCCAGGGCGAGCTGGAAGTGAAGATTCCGCTCATCACCGACGGCAAGGGAACCCAGGCGGTGCACGACGCCGTGGTGGCGTTCCGCGCGGCGCAGCGCAGCGGCACGGCCTGCACGAAAAACGCCGGCGAAGTGGCCGGCACGAACAAGAAGCCGTGGCGCCAGAAGGGCACAGGACGCGCCCGCGCAGGTTCGTTCCAGTCGCCATTGTGGCGCGGCGGCGGCGTGGTGTTCGGACCCAAGCCCCGCGATTTCAGCAAGAAGATTTCGCGCTCGACCAGGCAGCTTGCGTTGCGCAAGGCCATCAGCGAGCGGTTGAACGCCGGCGACGTTTTGGTGGTGGACGATTTGAAGCTGAGCTCGCCGAAGACGAAGGAATTTATCGGCGTGCTCGAGGCGCTGAAGCTGGACGGGACGGCGTTGATCGTGGCGCAGGGCGTGGACCGCAACCTGACGCTGGCGTCGCGCAATGTGCCGAACGTGGAGATTGTGACCAGCGATTCCGTCAACACCTATCAGATTTTGCGCAGCGACAAGCTGCTGTTCACCCGCGGGGCCTTCGAGAAACTCGAGGCGCGCCTGGGCAACGCTTGATACTTACATGAACGCTTTCGACATCGTAAAGACCGTGCGCCTGACCGAGAAGGGAACGCGCCAGAGCGAGAAGCTCAACCAGTACACCGTGGTGGCCGATCCGCGCGCGAACAAGGTGCAGATTCGCCAGGCGGTGCAGGAGTTGTTCAAGGTGAACGTCATCAAGGTGAACACGCTGAACGTGCGGGGCAAGTATCGCCGCCAGCGGACCACCCAGGCGGGGCAGGCCCCTAGTTGGAAGAAGGCCATCGTGACCTTGAAAGAAGGCCAGAAAATTTCTTTGACCTAACGCGCTGATTTTATGCCAGTAAGAGCCTTTAGACCACTGACGCCGTCCACGCGATACATCACGATCGCGTCGTATGACGAGATCACGAAGACCAAGCCCGAGAAGAGCCTGGTGTTCACGCGCAAGAAGACCGGCGGTCGCAATTGCTACGGTCGCATCACCAGCCGCGGAATCGGCCAGGGCAACAAGCAGAAGATCCGCAACGTGGATTTCAAACGCGAGAAGCGCGAGATCGAGGCCAACGTGATCGCAATCGAATACGATCCGCGCCGCACCGCCCGCCTGGCGCTGCTGCAGTACAAAGACGGCGAGAAGCGTTACATCATCGCGCCGGTCGGCTTGCAGGTCGGGGCCAAAATCGTCAGCGGTCCGAACGCCGCTCCCGATCTCGGGAACAATCTGCCGCTGCGGGCGATCCCCGTTGGTTTGCCGATTCATAATATCGAATTGATCCCCGGCAAGGGCGGTCAAATGGTTCGCACCGCGGGCGCCGCTGCCACGCTGATGTCCCGCGCGGACGGTTACGCGCAGGTTCGCCTGCCTTCGGGCGAAATCCGCCGGATCAACGAGAATTGCTACGCGACGGTCGGGCAGGTGGGCAACACCGAGCACGAGAACGTGATTTTGGGCAAGGCGGGACGGAGCCGTCATCGCGGCATCCGGCCGTTGAGCCGTGCGGTGGCGAAGAACCCGGTCGACCATCCGATGGGTGGCGGCGCCGGCAAGACCTCGGGCGGCGGACATCCGGTGACGCCCTGGGGCGTGATCACGAAGGGTTACAAGACCCGGGACAAGAAGAAGCTGTCGAACCGGTTCATCCTGGTGCGCCGTGACGGCCGGCCGATGAAACACAAATAATGATTTGAGCTATGGGACGTTCGATTAAAAAAGGCCCGTTTGTGGAGGGCCACCTGCTGGAAAAGATCGCGAAGCTGAACTTGACCGGCCAGAAGAAGCCGATCAAGACCTGGTCGCGCCGTTCGATGATCACGCCCGAGTTCGTGGGCCACACGTTCAACGTTCACAACGGGAAGGTGTTCAATCCCGTGTTCGTGACGGAGAACATGGTGGGTCATCGGCTGGGCGAGTTTTCGCTGACCCGGACGTTCAAGAAGCACGGCGCGCACACCGCGAAGGCCGAGGCGAAGTAAGGCAACGGATATCGATATGGAAATTCAAGCCATCACCCGCAACGTGGGAATGTCCGCGCAGAAGATGCGCGAGGTGGTCCGCCAGATCCAGGGACTGCCGGCGGCGCAGGCACAGGCCGTGCTGGCCGTGGTGCCCCGGAAGTCGGCCCGTTACGTGGCCAAGACACTGAAGTCGGCCATGGCGAACGCGGAGGATTTGAAGCAGCACAAGGAAGAGTTTCGGGGCCTGAACACCGACCGGCTTTGGGTGAAGAGCGCGGTGGCGGGCACGGCGGCGACGCTGAAGCGTTTCACGCCGAAGGCGCGCGGGTCGGCGGGGCCGATTTTGAAGCGGACCTGCCACATTAAGATAGTTTTGTCAGACGAATAATTGCCATGGGCCAAAAGACCAATCCAATCGGGCTTCGCATCGCAGTCAACAAGGACTGGCGGTCGAAGTGGTACGCCGGGAAGAAGGAATTCGGCAAGCTCCTGACCGAGGACCGCGAGATCCGCGGCCTGCTCAAGAAGAAGCTGGAATCGGCCTCGGTGCCGAAGATATTGATCGAGCGCGCCGCCACGCGGTGCCGCATCACGATTCTGACCGCCCGTCCGGGCGTGGTCATCGGCCGCAAGGGCGCCGAGATCGACAAGCTCAAGGAAGAACTGAGCAAGATGACCGGCAAGGAGATCTACGTGGACATCCTCGAGATCAAGACGCCGGAACTGGACGCGCAACTGGTGGCGGAGAACATCGCGCTGCAGCTTGAGCGCCGCGTTTCGTTCCGCCGCGCCATGAAGAAGGCGCTGCAGACCACGAAGGATTTCGGCGCGGAGGGAATCAAGATTCGCTGCGCGGGCCGGCTGGGCGGCGCGGAACTGGCGCGCGTGGAGCAGTACCACTGGGGCCGGGTGCCGCTGCATACGCTGCGTGCGGACATTGACTACGGCTTTGCCGAGGCGCACACGGTGTACGGCAAGCTGGGGATCAAGTGCTGGATTTGCAAAGGCGAAATGAAAGGTGACAAGGCGCAGGCGCAGGCGAATGCCGCGGCCGCGGCCAGTCCCGCTTAATTGACCGAGAGGATTTTGTTATGCCATTGATGCCCGAGAGAGTGAAGTACCGCAAGATGCACCGCGGCAGCCGCGCGGGGTTGGCCTCGCGCTGTGAGGACGTGGCGTTCGGCGAGTACGGCCTGCAGGCGCTGGAGCGCTGCTGGCTGGACACCAAGCAGCTTGAGGCGGCGCGCGTGGCGGTGACCCGTTACATGAAGCGGCGCGGCAAGGTGTGGATCCGTGTGTTCCCGGACAAGTCCTACACCAAGAAGCCGCTCGAGACGCGCATGGGCAAGGGCAAGGGTCCGCTGGAATCCTGGGTGGCGGTGATCCGCCCGGCGAACGTGCTGATCGAGGTGGACGGCGTGCCCGAGGCGATGGCGCGCGAGTCGCTCCGCCTGGCGGCGACCAAGCTGCCGATCAAGACGAAGTTCATTTCGCGGCACAAGGCTGCCTGAGTTGAGATTTATGAAGATGTCCGATCCCAAAATCAAAGACGCGACGCTCGTGGAGCTGTCGGCGCTGAGCCGCGATCTGCGGCAGGAGATGTTCAACCTGCGTTTGCAGCAGGCGAGCAGCCAGCTCGAGAAGCCGGCGCGTTTGCGGACCTTGCGCAAGGACATCGCGCGCGTGGAGACGCGGATTTCACAACTGCGGAACAAGGCGGCATAAGAGATTTGATTGAGAGCATATGGCTGAAACAACAACCAACACAGTTCAGACCGGGCGCAGCCACCGCAAGGAGCGCGTCGGCGAGGTGATTTCGAACAAGATGGCCAAGACCATCGTGGTGCGTGTCGAGCGGCGTTTTCCGCATCCGCGCTACAAGAAGGTGGTGACCGGCTACAGCAAGTTTTACGCGCACGACGAAAAGAGCGAGGCGAAGGTGGGCGACCGCGTGCGGATCGAGGAGACGCGGCCGCTGTCGAAGACGAAGAACTGGCGTCTGGTGGAAGTGGTGGAGCGGAACACGGCGATTGCGCCGGTGGCCGCGTAAGCAGGAAGATTTATGCTACAGGTTCGTTCCATTCTGGATGTGGCCGACAACAGCGGCGCGAAACGCGCGGCGGCGATCGGCGTGACTGGCCGGAACAAGCGCTATGCGCTGATCGGCGACGTAATCAAGGCGCACATCAAGGAAGCGGCGCCGGACGGCACGGTGAAAAAGGGCGACGTGGTGGACGCGGTGGTGGTGCGGACGCGGCAGGCCATCCGGCGTTCGGACGGGTCGTATCTGCGTTTCGACAGCAACGCGATCGTGATCATTGACAAGGAAAACAATCCGCGCGGAACGCGCATCTTCGGGCCGGTGGCGCGCGAGCTGCGCGACAAGAAGTTCATGAAGATTGTGTCGCTGGCGCCCGAGGTGATTTGAGCGAAGCAGAGATATGAAGAAGCGATTTCATGTGAAAAAGGGCGACGAGGTGGTGGTGATCGCCGGCGCGGAGAAGGGCAAGCGCGGGAAGATCATCAGCGTCGAGTCGAAGAAGGAACGGGTGATTGTGGAAGGCGTGCGGATGATCAAGAAGCACATGCGCAAAAGCCAGGCGAACCCGCAGGGCGCGATCATCGAGCGCGAGGGGACGATCCACATTTCCAATGTGATGGCGGCGGAGGAATTTGACTCCCGGGCGGCGAAGCGCGCTCCGGCGGCGGCGAATGCATGAGGCAGAAATGAAAGCAAGACTTTACGAAAAATTCATGAAGGAAGTGCGGCCGGCTCTGGTTGAGAAGCGGCATTACAAGAACCCGCACCAGGTTCCGCACGTGGAGAAGATCGTGGTGAACATGGGCGTGAGCGCGTCGCTGGAAAAGGGCGCGGTGGACGACGCGGCGAAGGACCTGGCGATGATCACGGGGCGCAAGCCGGTGATCAGCCGTTCCCGCAAGAGCATCGCGAACTTCAAGCTGCGCGAGGGCCAGCCGATCGGCTGCCGCGTGACGCTGCGCCGCGACCAGATGTATGAATTCCTGGACCGGCTGGTGGCGGCGGCGCTGCCGCGCATTCGCGATTTCCGCGGGATTTCGCCCCGGTCGTTTGACGGGCGCGGGAACTACTCGCTGGGAATCAACGACCAGACCATTTTCCCGGAGATCGAACTGGACAAGATCAAGCGGCAGCAGGGCATGGACATCACGATTGTGACGAGCGCCCCGACCGACGCGGAAGCGCTGGATTTGCTGAAGTTGATCGGGATGCCGTTTGCGGAAAAATAATTGAATTGAGTTATGGCGAAAAAATCCTGGATTGAGCGCAACAAGCGGAAGGCGGAAACCGTCAAGAAGTACGCGGCGTTGCGCGCGGAACTGAAGGCGAAGGGTGACTACAGCGGGCTGGCGAAGCTGCCCCGCGACGCGAGCCCAACGCGGCTGGTGAACCGTTGCGCGATGAGCGGGCGGCGCCACGGCTATTTGCGCAAGTTCAACTGCTCGCGCTTGACGTTCCGGGAAGCGGCCCTCAACGGGTTGATCCCGGGTGTGACCAAAGCGAGCTGGTAAGCCTATGACAGACACGATTTCCGACATGTTGACCCGCATCCGCAACGCGAGCCGCGCGTTGCTGCCGACCGTGGAAGTGCCGCACTCCCGGATGAAGGAGAGCATCGCCCACATCCTGAAGAAGGAAGGGTATGTCTCCGAAGTGGCCGTGGAAGGCAAGATCCCGAAGAAACTCACCCTCAAGCTGAAGTATGAGGGCAAGCGCAGCGTGATCGAGGGATTGCGCCGCGTGAGCACGCCTGGCTTGCGCCGGTATGTGCGCGCGACCGAAATTCCGCGCGTGCGCGGCGGCATGGGAATTTCCGTGATTTCGACGCCGCAAGGCCTGATGACAGGCACCCAGGCGCGCAAGAACAACCTGGGCGGCGAGATGGTTTGTTACGTCTGGTAAAGATTTGAGGAAAGTATGTCACGCATAGGAAAACAACCGATTGTGATTCCGCCGAAAGTGAAGGTGGCGGTGAATGGGCGGAACGTGTCGGTCGAAGGACCGAAGGGCAAGCTGAACCTGGAGTTGAACCGGCGCACGAGCGCGAAGGTGGAGGGCGACAAGGTCCTGGTGAGCCGCGACGGCGACGATGACGAAGCGAAGGCCATGCACGGCCTGAGCCGGGCGCTGGTGAACAACATGGTCAAGGGCGTCAGCGAAGGCTTCGTGAAACGGTTGGGCATCCAGGGCGTCGGCTTCAAGGCCGCGGTGCAGGGCAAGGCCGTGAACCTGAGCCTGGGCTATTCGCATCCGTTGATTTATCCCATACCGGACCAGATCAAGGTGACGGTGGAGGAAAACACCAAGCTGACGATTGAAGGGCCGGACAAGCACATGGTCGGCAAGGTGGCCGCGGAGATCCGGGCGTATTATCCGCCGGAACCGTACAAGGGCAAGGGCGTGCGTTATGAAGGCGAGCACGTCGTGCGCAAGGAAGGCAAGACCGTCCAATAATTTTGAATTGAATTGAACTGAAAGGGCCGCGGCAAAATCCGGGGCCGGCAAGCAATGAGAACCGAAAAAAAACAAAGACTGGCGCAACTGCGTCACTGGCGGATTCGCAAGAAGGTGCACGGCACCAAGGAACGTCCGCGGATGAGCGTTTGCTTTACCAACGAAAACATCCACGTTCAGTTCATCGATGACACGGCGGGGCAGACCCTGGCGGCGGCGTCGACGCTGAGCAAGAACACGCCGAACCGCGAGAAGCTGGCGGCGAACGTGATTTCGGCGAAGGCCATCGGCACCCTGGCGGCGGAGACGGCCAAGAGCAAGGGCATCAAGGCCGTGGTGTTCGACCGGTCGGGCAAGCGGTTTCATGGCAAGGTCAAGGCGCTGGCGGATGCCGCGCGCGAGGCCGGCCTGCAATTTTAACCAAGAGAAATACTGTGGCTGAAATAACAAGAACTGAAGGCGGCGGCGGTGACTCCCGGGGCGGTGGACGTGGTTTTGGACGCGGACGGCGCGGCAGGCCCCCGGGCGAATCGCAGGAATCCGCGGCGGACGGAGGATCCGGCCAGCAGGAACTGACCGAGAAGGTCGTGTTCATCAACCGCTCGGCGAAAGTGGTGAAGGGTGGTCGCCGTTTCAATTTCAGCGCGCTGGTGGTCGTGGGCGACAAGCGCGGCAAGGTGGGCGTGGGCCTGGGCAAGGCCGGCGAAGTGGCCGATGCCATCCGCAAGGGCGGCGAACTGGCCCGTCAGCACATGGTGGGAGTTTCGCTGCGTGACGCGACCATTCCGCACGAGGTGCTTTCGCACTATGACGGCGCGAAGGTGCTGTTGCGTCCGGCGTCGCCGGGAACGGGAATCATCGCGGGCAAGACTGTGCGCGCGGTGCTGGAATCCGCGGGTGTGCGCGATATTTTGAGCAAGTCGCTGGGATCGAAGAATCCGGCGAACGTGGTGAAGGCGACCTTGAAGGCGCTGCAGGACCTGCGGCTGCGCGAGGATATTTACAAGAGTCGCGGCCTGGAATTCCGGAAGCCGCAGGCCCCGGCGGGAACCGTTGCGGCGACCACTGTAACAGTTTGATTTTATGCGTTTACATGATTTGAAGCCCCGTCCGGGGGCGAAGCATCGCCGGAAACGGATCGGCCAGGGCGAATCGAGCGGTCACGGCAAGACCAGCGGACGCGGCGGCAAGGGCCAGACCGCGCGCTCGGGCAGCTCGATCCGCGTGGGATTTGAAGGCGGCCAGATGCCGTTGATCCGCCGCATGCCCAAGCGCGGTTTCAACAACGCGCGGCACACGGTGGAATATATTCCCGTGAACCTGGAGTCGTTGAATTGTTTTGACAACGGCGCGAAGGTGGACGAGGCGGCGTTGCGCAGCGCGGGGCTGGCGAACGGACGGCTGCCGCGCATCAAGATTCTCGGCACGGGCGATCTCACCAAGAAATTGACGGTCAGCGCGCACGCGTTCAGCGCATCGGCGCGGGCCAAGATCGAAGCGAAGGGCGGGGCGTGCGAAATCATCGGCGGCAAGGCGGCGGAGCCGGCGAAGACCCAACCTTCCGCGTAAGAACTGATTCATGCTGGCCTCGATTTTCAATACTTTTGCCAACTGCTTCAAAATTCCGGAGCTGAAGTCCCGGATTTTGTTCACCGCGTGGATTCTGGCGATCTGCCGCCTGGCGGCTTACATCCGCATTCCCGGGCTGGATGGACACGCGCTTTCCGAATTTGTGAAGCACCTGCCCAGCGGCGGGCTTCTGGGGATGTACAGCCTGTTCACGGGCGGTGGGATGGACAATTGCGCGGTGGGCGGCCTGGGTATCATGCCGTACATCAGTGCGACCATTGTGATCCAGCTTTTGACGGCGGTGTATCCGCCGTGGAGCAAGATGGTTCGTGAAGAGGGCGGCCGGGTGAGAATGATCAAGTACGGCCGTTACCTGACGGTTTTGATTTGTCTCGGACAAGGCGCGCTGATGGCGATCGGCTGGGAACATCCGCAAAATATTCCGGGCTTTGGAACGTTTCAGGGAACGCTGGTGAACCCGGACATGAACATTTGGTGGTATCGGATTCAGACCGTGCTATTACTTACGACCGGGACGCTGCTGTTGATGTGGCTGGGCGAGCAGATCACGGACCGGGGAATCGGCAACGGCGTGTCGCTGGTCATTACGATTGGAATTCTGGCGCGCGCCCCGGCGGCAGTGCAGGGTTTGAGGGATATGTTCTTTCCGGCGGGCGGCGGGTCGCACTTCGGTTTTGGCGGGGCGATCGTCCTGGTGGGATTGCTCGTGCTGGTGGTGGCCGGCGTCATAGCCGTCACGCAGGCGGAAAGAAAAGTCCCTGTGCAGTACGCCCAGCGGGCGGTGGGACGGAAGATTTATTCCGGCGGAACGCAGTTCCTGCCCTTGCGGCTGAACTACGCGAACGTGATGCCGATCATCTTCGCCTCCTCGATTCTGATGGTGCCGCAGATGGTATTCTCGCGGCTGGCGGGGTTCTTCCCGAACCTGAAGGTCCTGGCGCGGATTGGCGGGGCCCTGGATTACGGATCGTTTTCGTACCTGCTGATTTACGGTTTGATGATCCTGTTCTTCTCGTATTTCTGGACGGCGACGCAGTTCAACGAACTGCAGATTGCCGACGACTTGAAGAAGGGCGGCGGCTACATCCCGGGCGTAAGGCCGGGGCAGGCGACGGCAACTTTTTTGCAGGACGCCATGAGCCGCATCACGCTGGCGGGCGCGGTATTCCTGACGGTCATTGCGGTAATCCCCATCCTCCTGACCAAGCAGATGGGCATTCCGCAGCAGGTTTCGCAGTATTTCGGCGGGACCAGCCTGATCATCACGGTGGGCGTGATGCTGGATACGATGCGGCAGATGGAGTCGCATTTGTTGATGCGTCATTATGATGGATTTTTGGGCGGCGGTCGGGGCGGACGAAGTGGTCCGCGGCTTCGGGGCAGGCTTTGAAGTTTCCCGGGAGTGGCTTTAGATTGGGAATCCGCCACTCCGGGAAGCGGGCTGGCTGAAGATGATCATTCTCAAAAACGAACGCGACCTGGCTGCGATGCGACCGGCGTGCACGATTGCCGGGTCGGTGCTTGAGGAAGTGGCGGCGTGGGTCAAGCCGGGCGTGACGACCCGGGAAATTGACGCGTTTGCGGCCTCGCGCATCAAGAGTTACGGCGCCAAGAGCGCCTTTTTGGGATACCGCAAGTATCCGTGCCAGATTTGCATTTCGGTGAACGACCAGGTGGTGCACGGGTTGGCGGGACCGCGGCGGCTGGAATTTGGCGATATTGTAAGCCTGGATGTAGGCGTTGTTTACAACGGGTTTATCGGTGACACGGCCCGGACGGTGGCGGTGGGCGGATGCGGCGTGGCCGCGCAACGGTTGATGGATGTGACCGAAAAGTCCCTGTATGAGGGGATTACGCAGGCGGTGGCCGGGAAGCGGGTGGTGGACATCTCGCGCGCCATCCAGAACTACGTGGAAAGCAACGGGTTCAGCATCGTGCGGGAGTTTGTGGGCCATGGTGTGGGCCGGACGATGCACGAAGAGCCGCAGGTGCCGAACTTTGTGGACGGGAAGTCGTCCCATAAGTTGCGTCCCGGGATGACATTGGCGATTGAGCCGATGGTGAATGCGGGCGGGCCGGGCGTAAAAATTTTGAATGATGGCTGGACAGTAGTAACGCAAGATGGTTCACTATCCGCCCATTTTGAGCATACGGTGCTCATCACTGAGTCAGAGCCGGAAATACTGACATGGCCCGCGAAGACGCCATCGAAGTTGACGGGACCGTAGTGGAAGCTTTAAGGCACGCGTTGTACCGGGTCGAGTTGGCCAACGGGCATCGGGTGCTGGCCCATTGGAAGGGCCGGGCGCGCAGGAATCCGGTGGAACTGGCGCTGGGCGCGAAGGTGAGATTGGAAATGACGCCTTTCGATTTGTCGAAGGGCGGGATTATTTGGAACGAGAACGACGTATGAAAGTCAGGGCATCAGTAAAGAAGCTTTGCGAAAACTGCAAGATTGTGCGGCGCAAGGGCGTGATTCGGGTGATTTGCTCGAACGCGCGCCACAAGCAGCGGCAAGGATAATCACAAACATATGGCACGCATCATTGGAGTGGAGATACCCGGCGAGAAGCGCGTGGACATCGCGTTGCGCTACATCTACGGCATCGGGCCGGTGAATTCGAAGGTGATCCTGGAGAAGGCGAAGATCGATCCGAGCATCCGGGCGAAGGACCTGAACGAGCAGCAGATTTCCCAGATCGTGCATGCCATCCAGGACGGCAAGTATGTGATCGAGGGCGATCTGCGCCGGGAACTGGGCATGAATTTGAAGCGGCTGCAGGGCATCAAATGCTATCGCGGCGTCCGTCACCTGCGTGGATTGCCGGTGCGCGGCCAGCGGACGCAGACCAACGCGCGCACGCGCAAGGGCCCGCGCAAAACGGTGGGCGTGCAACGCAATCCGAACGCGAAGACGGGCATTCACTAATTAATCCTGGTTATGGCAGACGAGACAAAGAAGAAGGAAAAGGCGCCCGCGAAGAAGGAAGCGCAGGCGGAGGGCGCAGCAGCGGTTCCGGCCGAAGCGAAGGCGGAAAAAACGGAGAAGGCGGCCAAGCCCGCGAAGAAGGCGGCGGAAGGCGCGGCGGCCCCGGCCGAAGCGGCGGCGAAGCCCGCGGAAGGCGCAGCCCCCGTGGCGCCCGTGGCGGCAGCGGCGCCGACAGCGGCCGAGTTGCTGGCCGAGGATCCCAATGCCAAGAAGATCATCAAGGCCAAGGGATCGAAAAACATTTCAACGGGTATCGCCAACATTCTGGCGACCTTCAACAACACGCAGGTGAGCATCACGGATCAGCACGGCAATCTGCTGGGCTGGTCGAGCGCCGGCCGCGTGGGATTCAAGGGTTCGCGCAAGAGCACGGCGTATGCGGCGCAGCAGGTGGCGCAGGACGCCGCCCGCCAGGCGATGGCGCACGGGATGCGGGAGATCGAGGTGCGCGTGAAGGGTCCGGGATCGGGCCGCGAATCGGCGATTCGCGCGTTGCAGGCGATCGGGCTCGAGGTGACGGTGATCAAGGACGTGACGCCGGTGCCGCACAACGGATGTCGTCCGCGCAAGAAGCGCCGCGTGTAATCCAGCAGGAAGAAAGATTTCAATATGGCTCGTTATACAGGTCCCCGCGTTCGCATCAGCCGCCGGTTTGGCGTTCCGATTTTCGGTCCCACCAAGTATCTGGAGCGGCGCAATTACGGTCCCGGCGTGCACGGCCCCAAGTCGCGCCGCAAGCACACGGACTACGGTCTGGGTTTGATCGAGAAGCAGAAGCTCCGCTACTACTACGGTTTGATGGAGCGGCAATTTCGCGGCGTGTATGAGCGTGCGTTGAAGCGCCGCGGCGTCACGGGCGAACAGATGCTGCAGATTCTCGAGACGCGCCTCGACAACGTTGTATTTCACCTCGGTTTCGGCAACACGCGCGCGGCGGCCCGGCAACTGGTCGGCCACGGCCACGTGAAGGTGAACGGGCGCAAGGTGAACATTCCGTCCTATGCGCTGAAAGTGAACGACGTGGTGGAAGTGAAGGAGTCGAATGTGTCGCGCCAGGTGGCGACCAAGAACCTGGAAATTTCCACGAGCCGCGCGGTGCCGGACTGGCTCTCGTTGAACAAGGAAGCGTTCAAGGGCGTGGTGATGCGGATACCGACGCGCGACGAGATCCAGCCGATTGCCAACGAGCAGGCGGTTGTTGAATTTTATTCCCGCTAAACTGAACCCGCTCCCGCAACGGGGGCACAACGGCGGATATACGGGCTGAACCGGAGGCGGGAACCAAGCCGGGTCGGCCAGATTGAATCCGCCAGAAGGAAAAATATGCCAGTACGTCTGGGACGTTTCGAAATGCCGAAGCGGTTGACCAAGGAAGAATCAACCGCAACGGAGACCTACGCCAAATTCATCGCCGAGCCGTTTGAAACGGGCTACGGCCACACGATTGGCAATTCCCTGCGCCGGGTGCTGCTGTCCTCGCTGGAGGGCGCGGCGATCACGTCGATAAAGGTCGACGGCGCGATGCACGAATTCACCACCGTGGACGGGGTGGTGGAGGACGTGACGGAAATCGTTTTGAACCTGAAAAAGGTGCTGTTCAAGGCGCACAGCCGCGAACCGCAGACCCTGCTGCTCTCCGTCAACAAGGACGGCGAGGTGGTGGCCGGCGACATTGAGTTGAACCAGAACGTGGAGCTCGTGAATCCGAAGCAGCACATCTGCACGCTCGACAAGAAGAAGAAATTCGAGATGGAGCTGGAGGTGAAGGTGGGCCGCGGATTCTGCCCGGGCGACGAGAACAAGAAGCCGAACCAGGCGATTGGAGTCATTGCCATTGACTCGCTGTTCTCGCCGGTGACGCGAGTGCGCTACGCCGTGGAGAACGCGCGCGTGGGCCAGCGGACGGATTATGACCGGTTGATCGTGGAAGTGTGGACGGACGGGCGCATTTCGCCCGACGACGCGCTGACCCAGGCCTCGGCGATCCTGCAGCATCATCTCGATGTGTTTGTCGGCTACGACAAGAACGCTGTTGAGTTCGAGGAAGTGGTGGACAAGCAGGACGAGGAGAAGACCAAGCTCAAGAAGCTGCTGGGCATGAGCGTGAACGAGATCGAGTTGAGCGTGCGCGCGGCGAACTGCCTGAACAACGCGAACATCACGACGGTCGGACAACTGGCGATGAAGACCGAGGCCGAGATGCTCAAGTACCGCAACTTCGGCAAGAAGTCGCTGAACGAGATCAAGGAAAAGCTCGCGACGCTGGGATTGCAGCTTGGGATGAGCTTCGATTCGGAGACACTTGAGACCGGCGGAGCGCCCAAGGAAGACGGCGCGCCGGTGACGACCACGACGGAATAGAACGGAAGTTTATGCGACACCTGAAGCGAACGGCGAAACTGGGGCGCACCGGCGAACACCGGAACGCAATGCTGGCCAACCTGGTTTGCAGCCTGATCAAGCACAAGCGCGTGACGACCACCCTGGCGAAGGCCAAGGCGGCGCGTTCGGTGGCCGAAAAGATGGTCACCCTCGGCAAGGCCGGGACGCTGCACGACCGCCGGCTGGCGGCGGCGCGTTTGCACCAGGAAGACGCGGTCCGGATCCTGTTCAACGAAATCGCGCCCACCCAGAAGGAACGCCGCGGCGGCTACACGCGCATCGTGAAGCTGCATCAACGGCAGGGCGACGCCTCCCAGCTCGCGATTCTCGAGTGGGTGGATGTGCCCGTGACCGAAGCGCCCGCTCCGGAGGAGAAGAAGGAAGGGAAAACGGAGAAGGAAGCGGGAGCGAAGGCCTAATCGCCGCATCCCAGTTAACAAACGAATTCAAGCCCGTCCGTGAGGACGGGCTTTTTTGTTTAGCCGAAGGAGAATTGCGGCGCGCAGGGGACAGACGCGCCCCGTTGTCATGTGGCTGATTGCACGGCGCTGGTCCGCGAGTTTTACTGAAATGAGCGCGGGGAAGAGGCGCGTGCCGACCCTGCATAGGCGGCAGCACGCTCTTCCCCGCGGTTCCCCAGCCCGGAACGTTGCCATTCCGGTCCTGTTCCTCCCGGGCGACCCGCCCATTCCGGTGCACGGAATGCGGGCAAATATGGAACATGCTCAAAGGCTTCAACACTGGAGGCGCGGAGAAGTTGCGCGACGGAGTGGTCCGCCCTGCCATGGCCTGGGGCGATTCAGCGGAGGATGAGAAAGAGGAAGACGGCGAGAACGATCACGCCGACAATCCACCAAAACCATTGCATGCGGGTGCGGCGGGGTTGGCCGTCGCCGAACTCGCGTTTGACGAAGTCGTCGTAGTCGAAATTGTCGTCGGGCAGGCCGAGGTGCTGGGCGGCGGCTTCGTCGCTCCAGCCGGTTTCCTCGCAGGCGCCGCACTCGGGGCAGGCGCGGGCGTTGGGAGGGACTTCAGCACCGCAATTGGGGCAGACTTCCGGCGGGCGCATGTCAACCCATGCCGGCGTATTCCTCGTCCACGCGGAGGTCCAGGCCCATGAGGATGTAATCGTGGGAGATGGCCTGCATGTCCCTCACGTAATCCTCGAGGCGCAGGAGATTGCTGAAACCCAGGAAGGCAAAGACCTTAATGGCGGCCTCCTGTTCACCGATGAATTCGGCTTCGATCTTTTCGAGGCCGGTGTGGCGGGCGATCTCGATGATTTCGTGGGTGAGGCCGCGCGCGAGCCCGCGGCCGCGGTAGTCCGGATGGACGAGGACGCTGACACGGCCGATGTGGCGTTTCCAGCCCCCGAGTTGCTGGTGAAGCGTGGCGCTGGCGACGATTTTGGGGCCGTCGAAGGCGAGCAGGGGCAAGTTGCGGCCGAGGTCTATATTGCGACACCACTCCTGGATGACGGCGGGCTCGGTGACGCGATGCTTGATGAACATGCGCTCGGCGGCCGGCACGCTGAGGAAGAATTGGTGAAAGGCGGTTTCGTCATCGCGGCGGAGGGGGCGGATTTTGCAACGCGATCCGTCCTTGAGCCGGATTTCCCTGGGGACCTTTTGGAGAACGAGTTCGACAGACATAGGAGAACTCCTGGGAAGCGCAGTTTCTTTGATTATGCCGGGCGGAGGTTGGGGAAAGCAAGAACCAAAATGGGTTTCCCCGCCGCAAAAATTGGGAGGGGGCGAATCGCGCTCGACCACCTCTCAGGTCTTCGACTCAAAGACGCATCGCATTTTCGCGCACGCGGTCGGTGTGGTGGATGCCTTGACGCGCTGCTGCGACGGCTGCGTCAAAAGTGGCGGGAGGGTTCGCCGACGATGCCCCATTCCTGTTCGATGAAGCGTTCGTCGATGTCTTCGGGGTCGATGCTCCAGCGGGCGGCGAGGAAATGGACCTTGTCGGCGTTGTTGAATCCGGCTTCGTGGTGCGAGGTGAAGACGGGAGAGTCGGCGGCTTCCGTGTAATCGTAGCAGCGCATGCCGAGGTCGTTTTCGGGGGGGGTGGCGTGGCCCTGGTTCCAGAGCGTGCGGCCGGCCCAGGCGTAGGCGCGGAGGACGCGGCCGTTCTCGGCCTGCGCCCAGGCATGATGGTTCAGCATGGAATTGGCGCTGAAGAACTGGACGTGGCCGAGCTTGCGGCTGAGGTCGAGCAGGAAACGGAAACACGCGTCAACGTCATCGGACGGTTCCGGGAGGGACGATCCGACGACGAGAATCCAGCCGGAAACGGGCGGCGCGATGAACACCTTCTGGTCGTTGCCGGACAGGCCCTCCGCCCACGAGCACGGCTTGGGGTTGTGGAGCGCGAGGGCCTGTTGGACAGCGAGGAGGTTTTTATTCTTGATGGCCAGCCAGCAATTCGGCCGCTTGAGCGGAGAGTGGCGGAAGCCGCCGGCCGAATCGAGTGGCAATGGTTTGGTGATGGCAAACGCGGTGGTTGCGGCGGATTTGCGGGATCTCCAGTTAACGATGAGGAAGATGAGAAAGACACCCACGATCAAGACGAACCAGAAGATCGAAAGGAGCAACGTTGCGATCATCTCTTGATGCGAAACACCCATACTACCCTAACGTTGTACAGGAGTGCCGCGGGTTCAACGGAAAAAGCGCCGGTGGACGGGAATTTTATGATGAGGGGTACGCCCCAGAAGCAGCAGGCAGTTTTCCTGTAGTCAGACGCAGTGGATTTAGAAGTTCTCGCGAAAAGGACGGCCCGATTGAAAAAGTTTGACGAGTTCGGCGCTTTTGGCGGCGAGTTCGGAACGCCCGGAGGCGGCGGCGAGATCGTGGGCCTGCTGGGCGGTGGTGATGGCTTCGGGGAATTGGCCGGCCTCGGCGTAGGCGGCAGCGAGGGTGCGGAGTTTGGCGGCGTCGTTGTGTTTGGTCAGGTCGCAGGCCTGGGAGGCGAGGCGGACGGCTTCAGCGCCGTCGCGAAGTTGCGTGTCGGGCGCGGAACAGAGCAGCCAGGCGAGATCGTTGAGCGCGTCGGGGAAATCAGCCTTGAGCTTGAGTGCGGCACGGTAATGCGGGATGGCTTCGGCGGGTTTGGAGTCGCGCACCAGGGCCGTGGCGAGCTGGTATTGGGCCTTGGCGCTGGCGGGGTCCAGCGCCAAGGCTTCCGAGAAGCGCCGGGCTGCGTCGGCGGGTTGATTTTGCTGGAGCAGCGCGAGGCCGGCATTGAAGTGCGCGTCGGGACTTTTGGGATCGAGGCGGAGCGCCTCGGCAAATTGGGTGGCGCCATCCTTGATGCGGCCGAGGCGCATCAAGGCGATGCCAAGATTGCTGTGCGCCTCGATGTGGTTGGGTTTGAGGCGGAGCGCCTCGGTAAATTCCGCGATGGCGTCGTCGACGTGAGATTCCATGAGCAACAGAGTGCCGAGATTGTAGTGCGATTCCGCGTCGCCGGGGGCGAGGGCGACCGCCTGGCGCAAGTGATCGGTGGCTTCGTCGAGACGGCCCTGGCGGAGGAGAGCCTTGCCAAGATTATTGTGGGCCTGGGCATAATGGGGATTGTTGGTGAGGGCGGCGTTGAGATGGATTACGGCTTCGTCGAGCTGGCCGTGCTCCATCAGGGAGGTGCCAAGGTTGTATTGGCCTTCGGGATAATGCGGGTCGATTTCGACTGATTTGATGTAATTTTGCAGGGCTCGGTCCTTTTGGCCGGCGCGATCGAGCGCGCCGCCGAGGCCGTTGTAGGCGGTGTAATTGCCGGTGGTGACATCGATCGCGTGGGTAAAGAGGGTTTCGCTGTCTTGCCAGGAGGCGATTTGCGCGTGGGTGAGAGCGAGGCAGGCGGCGGAGACAGCGAGGGCCAGCCCGGTTGCGATCGAGCGGCGTTGCGGAATTCGGCTGAGGAGATCGTCAAGACCCCACACGAGGAGCAGGAAGAGGCCGATGCCGGGAATGTAGGTGTAGCGGTCGGCCATGGATTGGGCGCCGACCTGGACGAGACCGATGGTTGGGACCAGCGTGCCAAGGAACCAGAGCCAGCCGACGATGAGCCAAGGGCTGGTGCGCGCGCGGAGGAGGAAGAGAATCGAGAGCCCCGCCACGAGGACGGCGGCGGTGATGACCCAGAGAGCGGGCCAATGTTTGACGTAAGGATACATTGCGGCGAGATGGGCGGGCCAGATGGACTTGCCGACATAACGCAAATAGGCGACCAGGGCGTTGGCCAGGCGCGAGCTCAGCGGAGCGACTTCGAGTGAGGAAACGGCGCCGCCGTGTTTTTGGACGAGGTAGGTGACAACAGAGGCGATGCCGGCGAGGAGGAAAAAGGGAATTTTTTCGACGAGCAGCCTGGGCCAGGCTCGCGGGTGGCCGGGCGAGGCGGCTTGCAAGGGCCAGAAATCGAGGAGCAGGAGAACAAAAGGGAGCGTAACGAGCATGGGTTTGCACATCAGACCCAGGGCGAAGAAGATCAACGCGGCAAAATACCACATCTGTCGCGATCTAAGATTTGAGATTTGAGATTTGAAATGGGAGTAAGCAATCAACGTGAGAATCCAGAAGAGTGTGCTGAGGACGTCTTTGCGTTCGGAGGCCCAGGCGACGGATTCGACGTGGACGGGATGCCAGGCGAATAGCGCGGCGACACAGGCGCTCCGCCAGACGGCTCCGGTCAATTGGTAAAGGAGCAGAAATAGGAGGACGGTATTCGCGACGTGGAGCAGGAGATTGGTGAGGTGATGTCCGCCGGGGTGCAGGCCGTAAAGGGAGCAATCGGCCATGTGCGAAATCCAGGTGAGGGGATGCCAATTACTGGCGTAGCCCGCGCTCATGGCCCAGGCTATTCCGTCCCAGGTAAGGCCGGGCGTGACGTGCGGGTTTTCGGTGATGTATTCCTGGTCGTCGAAGCTGACGAAGTCATGGCTGGTGATGGGCCAGTAGAGCAGGGCGGTGACCAGAGCCAGCAGCAGGCAGATGGCTGTTAATGGTGGCTTTTTGTCCAAACCGGCCATGCGGCGCCATCCTATTCAGTGCCGGACGCCGTAAACAGTCAAAAATCAACAATCTGCGCGCAGGAAAAGGCGAGCTAATGAAAAATGTGGCATCTGCCGACATAATGAGGTAAGATGTTGTCCCAACGCAGCCGGGCGTCATACGGATACGCCCGTTAAGACCATCATCATGCAATCTTCTTCAGTCAACCGCCCCGCCCGGGCTCCGGCGGGGAAGCAGCACATGCCGTCGCGGAAAAGCGCGACTTCGGTTTGCCTTCAGCCGCCGGATTTTCCACCCAAGAATATTTTGGTGGTGGACGATGTGTTGCACGTGGCGGCCGCCATCGAGACGTTGCTCACCACCTGCGGGCATCATGTCGAGACCGCGCCCAATGGACGCGACGCGCTGGCGAAGTTCAAGCGCGGCAAGTTTGACCTGATCATCACCGATTATGCGATGCCGGTGATGAACGGTGTGAAACTGGCGCAAAAAGTCCGGGAGAAAGCGCCCGACCAACTCATCATCTTAGTGACGGCGTTTGCGTTTTCCATGGCGTCGTTTGAGGCAAGCCCGCTGCCGGTGAACCTGGTGATGCAGAAGCCATTTTCGCCGAAAGAACTCCAGGAAGCGATGGTGCGGTTGTTCCCGCAATAGCGGCATCCGTCACTTCGCCACGGAATTTGCGATCCACTGGAGGTAACGCGCCGCGCCGGATTTGAGCGGCGTCACGAGAAACTCCGGGGTGTCGTAGGGGTGTTTTTCCAGGATGAGTTTCTCGAGCGCAGCCAGGCGGGTGCGGGAGGTTTTCATCAACACAAGGACTTCGCGGCCGGTTTCGATTTTTTTCTGCCACCAGTAATGGGATTCCAGCCCGGGAATGAGGTTGGCGCAGGCGATGAGGCGCGCTTCGAGAGCGGCGCGCGCGAGGTGACGGGCGGTTTTCAGGTCGGGTGCGGTTACGAGGACGAGGTGGAACCGGGAGGCGGACTTCATGGGGCAAGGGTAATCTTGTGCAGTTCAGCGGGCAAATCATTCGGGGAGCCCCAGCCGATAGCCTACGCGGACACAGACGCACACGGACGGAAGAAACTGCCACGCAAGGAGCGGCTTTTTGCGCTTTTCAAGGGGGCTGGGGTTCGGCAGCTTTCGGGAAGGATTCCCGGTGGATTAGGCGCCGGGGGGACGGAATCACTATTATGCGCATATTGATAGCCACGATCACGGCGGGAGGCGGACATTTGCAGGCGGCGGCGGCGCTGGAGGAAGCCTGGCATTCGCTGCGGCCGCGCGACACAATCGAGCGGGTGGATTTGCTGAAGTTTTTCTCGCGGCTGCACAAGAAAGTGCACTCGGACGGTTATGTGAAGCTGGTGGAACACGCGCCGGAGTTGTGGGCCATGCTGTTCAAGAAGACGGACAATCCCAAGGTGGTCCGGCGGCTGACGAAACTGCGCCGGGCATTTCCGCCGCAGAGCACGTTGCGAATCATCAAGTATCTGAGGCAATTCAAGCCGGACGTGGTGTTGTGCACGCATTTTTTGCCGGTGGAAGTGCTGGGGAAGGCGCACGAGAAATGGGAAGGCAAGCCGCCGCTGGCGGTGTGCGTGGTGACGGATTTCGAGGCGCACGCGCTCTGGATGGGCGAGGCGGTGGATCTCTATTGCGTCGCGGCGGAGGAGACCAAGGCGCGGTTGGTGGCGCGCGGGGCCAAGGCGGACGATGTGCTCGCCACGGGGATTCCGATCTCCGCGAAGTTTTCCGCGCCCTGCGACCCGGAGGCGGTGCGCAAGCGGTACGGATTGCGCGACGATCTGCCGACTTTTCTGGTGCTGGGCGGCGGATTCGGCATGGGCCCGGTGGCGGAGATACTGGCGGAACTGGACAAGGTGACGCAGCCGTTTCAGACGCTGGTGGTGGCGGGGCGCAACGAGGAATTACGGCGAGAACTCGCGGTGCAGGACCGGACGCATCCGACGCATGTGCTCGGTTTCGTGACGAACATGAACGAGTTGATGTCGGTGTCAGACCTGATCATTTCCAAGCCGGGCGGGTTGACGACGTCGGAGGCGCTGGCGATGGGGAAGCCGCTGTTTATCTTGAATCCGATTCCGGGGCAGGAGGCGGCGAACAGCGATTTCCTGCTGGAGCACGGCGCGGCCGCGAAAGCGAATGCGGTGGAGGACCTGCCGTATCGCATCGGGCAGTTGCTGGGTTCGAAGAAGCTGGAGGAACTGGCCAAGAACGCGCTGGCGCTGGGCAGGCCGGGGGCGGCGGTGGAGATTTGCCGGGAGACGCTGGAGAGGTTTGGGGCGCGGAGGAAGGCGACGGGGTAATGACCGCATTCCTGCCACCGGCCGCACGCGTTTGCGCGCTTCTGCTGATGTTAGTTTCAGGCGGCATGGCGACCGCACAGGAGTCGAACGTCGAAGGCGACCAGGAGATAATTTTTTATCCCGGGATCGGGTATCCGGTGGAGCAGGGGAGGGCATGGGAGTTGGAGATTCGGGGTTGTGTCTGCGAGCCGAAACGAAGGGCGGTGGAGCTGACGGTGCTGCGCGCGGCGCTGGGACTCGATGGTGTGAAGATGGATGCCGCGGAGCTGGCGTTGTTCAAGGAAAGGACCCGCCTGTTCCTGGTGGATGACAAGGGCGGAAGAGAGGTGGTCGTGCGGATAGGCGGGAAGAATTATCCGATGAAGCGCACGCTGCCCAACGGACATTTTGAAGGCACGGCGCGCCTGACGCACGAGGAGATGGAATCGTTGAAGCCTTCGGGCGGGCGAATTGAATGCGAAGCGGAGAGCCGCGATGCGCGGGTGTTCAAGGGGACCATCACGCTGCTGGATCCGGCCGGGACGCTGGTGATCTCGGACATCGATGACACGATCAAGATCACCGACGTGCTGAAGCACGGGCAGATGCTGCGGCGAACCTTCCTGGAACCGTTCGAAGCTGTGCCGGGAATGGCGGCTGCGTATCAAGGGTGGGCGAAATCACCGGGGACACAGTTCGCGTATGTGTCTGCGAGCCCATGGCAGCTTTATCCGCCGTTGCAGCAGTTCATCCAGTCAAACGGTTTTCCGGACGGAAATTTCTTCTTGAAGACGTTTCGCGCGAAGGATCGCAGTTTCGCGAGTTTGTTTGAATCACCGGAGAAATATAAATTGGACGTGATCGAGCCGTTGATACGGCAGTTCCCCGAGCGCCGTTTTGTGCTGGTGGGGGATTCGGGCGAGCGGGACCCGGAGGCATATGGGGCGCTGGCGCGGAAATATCCGCGGCAGGTGACGCGTATTTTCATCCGTAATGTGACCGATGAAGCGCCCGATGGGGCGAGATTTCGGAAGGATTTCAACGGGTCGCCGGTGTCGCTGTGGACCGTGTTCAAGGACCCGGCGGAAATTGAGCCGGGTATTCGCCCGATCGCCGGTCCGGGTTACGAGCCGGTTAAAAATTCACAATGATATTGCGCCCCCGGAATGAAATAACTAACCTAAAATGCGTGGCATGGCAAAATGAGCGAAAGTAAAGCCGGCCGGCCCAGCCCCAGCAAAAACGTGCAAAAAATCTCCATCATCGTCCCCTGCTACAACGAGGAAGAGGTGCTTCCGCAGCTCTTTCAGCGTCTGGGCGCGGCGGCGGACACATGGGGCGTGGATTACGAAATCATCTGTGTGGACGACGGGTCGCGGGACCGGACCTGGGAGCTGCTGAGCGCGCGCAGCGAGGCGGACCCGCGCTGGCGGTGTCTTTCCTTCGCGCGGAATTTCGGCCATCAGATGGCGGTGAGCGCGGGGTTGTATCACGCGAGCGGCGAGGCGGTGATCATCATTGACGCGGACCTGCAGGACCCGCCCGAGCAGATCACGCGATTGATCAACAAGTGGCGCGAGGGATTTGAGGTGGTGTTCGCGGTGCGCAGGAAGCGCAAGGACCCGTTCGTGAAGCGGATGCTGGCGTGGGGATTTTATCGGTTGATTTCGCGGCTGTCGCCGTTTCCGATTCCGACGGATGCGGGAGACTTTTGCCTGCTCGATCGCAAGCTGGTGGACGTGCTCAACTCGCTGCCCGAGCGGAACCGGTATTTGCGCGGGTTGCGGAGCTGGTGCGGGTTTCGGCAGGCATCGGTTGAGTTCGAGCGCAGCGCGCGCGCGGCCGGGACGCCGCAATACACGTTCAGACGTTCGCTGCGGCTGGCGCTCGACGGGCTGTTCTCGTTTTCAGCGGCGCCGCTCAAACTGGCGACGCACCTGGGATTGCTGGTTTCATCCTTCGCATTTCTCGGCGTGGTGTTCACGTTTTGCCAGAAGGTATTTGCGAAACAATTCGAGAAGATCGGGCTGGCGCCGGGGCCGGGATTCCCGACGGTGGTCATCTCGATTCTATTTCTGGGCGGCGTGCAATTGATTTGTCTCGGCATCCTCGGCGAGTATGTGGGCCGCATTTACGACGAAGTGAAAGGGCGGCCATTGTGGATCATTCGCGACAGCCGCGGTCTCGCCGTCAAATCCTCTGGTCCGTCCCGCTCCCGTCCTGCCGAGCGGGTCGGCGCCTGACCTTTTCTTCATGGAATTCCTGAGGCACACTTTCTTGCGCAACCGGCAGTTTGCGCTCTACTGCGTCATCGGCGCGGGCGGGGCAACGCTGGACTTCCTCATCTACTCGCTCCTCGTGAAGGAGGGCGGGATGAACTTTCAAGCGGCCAACGCGGCCGGCTATGCCTCCGGCACCGTCCTTTCATTCGCGCTCAACTCGCGATTCAACTTCCGCGCGCGTGACTGGCTGACGCTGCGATTCCTGTCATTCTGCGTGGTCGGAGTGCTGGGTTTGACGGTATCCTACGCCGCTCTGCGCCTGCTCATTAACGGCCACGGGGTCAACAAATACCTCGCGAAGCTGGCAGCCATCGCGATCGTTGTGCTGTTGCAGTACAATCTCAATCGCATCATCTCCTTCCGCCAGACGCGGCCCACGCCCGATGAATAAACGCAAGGAAGTCCTCATCGTTGGCGGCGGATTCACGGGGCTGACGGCGGCTTACGAATTGAGCAAGGACCCAGCGTTCTCGGTGCGGGTTGTGGAGAGTGGGGAGCAGATTGGCGGACTCGCGGGCGGCTTCCCGATCCTGGGAACTTCGCTGGAGAAGACCTATCATCATTTGTTCCTGACCGACACATCGATTCGCGACCTGGTGGAGGAACTGGGGTTGAGCAGCGAGTTGATCTGGCATGACAGTTCGGTGGGGATTTATCGCGGGGGAAGGAGTTATCCGTTCATGTCGCCGATGGACTTGTTGCGGTTCACGCCGTGTTCATTCCTGGGGCGGGTGCGGATGGGGATGGTCGCGCTGTATCTCAAGCACAAGCGGGACTGGCGCGGGTTCACGGGGAAGACGGCGTTTGACTGGATGTCGCGTGCGGTGGGGCGCAGCGCGATGGACAGCATCTGGACGCCGCTGCTGAAGGGGAAGTTTGACCAGTTTTACAATGTTGTCTCGATGGCGTGGCTCTGGGCCCGCATTCATGTGCGGGCCAACTCGCGTCCGCCGGGGGCGGCCAAGGAACAGCTTGGATATTTCCGCGGCGGATTCGCGGTGTTCGTGCGGCGGTTGGAGGAGGAACTGTCGCGGCGCGGCGTGAAGATCCAAACGCGCGCGTGCGTGGAGCGTTTCACCGATGCAAAAACGGCGGTCGTGAACGGGCAGGCGGCGGAGTACGATTATTGCATCTTTACCGGGCCGTCGCCGGCGCTGGCGAACCTGCTGCCGGAACGGACGCCCGCGGATTATCTGCGGCAGCTTCGTTCCATCGAGTATCTCGGCGCAATCTGCATGGTGTTCGCGAGCGACCAGGACCTGGGCGATTACTACTGGCTCAACATCAACGAACCGGACGCGCCGTTCCTGGTTTTCATCAATCACACCCGGCTGATCGACAAGGGTCAGTACCAGGGCAGGCACGTGTATTATATTGGATCGTATCGTTCCACGAGCAGTCCGATTTTTGCGATGAACGACGAGGAACTCTCCGGTTTGTGGTGGGGTTATCTGCGGCGGATGTTTCCAGAATTCGATCCCGCGCGCGTCACGGAGCGGCATGTGTTCCGGTTCCGCGCGGCGCAGCATATTGTGGACACACGTTACCAGGAAAAGCTTCCTGCCTATCGCACGCCGCTGCCGGGATTATATCTGGCGAACTTTTCGCAAATTTTTCCCGAGGACCGCGGAACGAACTACGCTGTGCGCGAGGGCATGAAGATCGCGGAACTGGTCCGCGAGGACGCAGGCAGGCCCGCTTGCGCCAAAACGCAAACCGTAGCGACCTCATGAACAGCGTCGCCGCGATACCCGCAATGGAAACGAGCCGGAAGGGGCGGCCCAATTGGATTCTGCTCCTGGTGTTGCTATTGCTCGGGGTGTTTGCGATCAGCTCACAGAGCTTCTGGATAGATGAAGCGACCACGGGAATCATTGCCCGGCAGAGATCGTTGCGCGATTGGTGGCAGGCCCTGGTGGCCGATCACGGTTCCAATACGCAGATGCCGTTCTACATGATTTACGTGTGGGCGTGGGAGAAACTCGCTGGAACCGGCGAGTGGGCGATGCGCTTGAGCAACCTGCCATGGCTGGCGCTCGGGCTCGGAGTCTTCTTTTACAGGCCGAAGTTCTTCCTGATCACGATTGGATTCAGCCCATTCCTCTGGTTCTACATGAATGAACTGCGTCCCTATGCGATGCAGGTGGCGGCGACGCTGGTAATGGCAGCTTGCCTGTGGCGGCTCGCGGAACTGCCGCCGAACGCAGACAAAAACCCCGAAGAGCGCTGGTGTGTGGCGGGCTTCTGCCTGGCGCTGCTGGCGATGTCGGGATGCAGCCTGCTGGGGATGATCTGGTCGGCGGCTGTTTTGGGCTGCGCGTGGTTCGTGCTCGGCTGGCGAAGGCTGTTCGACCTGCTGCGCCGGCACATCGTGCTTACTGTGTCGACCATGATCGTTCTTTGCGGATTGGCGGCGTTTTATCTCTGGTCCATGAAGCAGGGCGCTCGGGCTTCAACGGGCCAAACTGATCTCACCAACATCGGATTTGTCGGGTACGAGGTGATGGGGCTTTCGGGTCTGGGGCCGGGGCGACTGGAGATTCGAGGTTCGCGCGTCGGCGCATTCCTTCCGTTTGCTGTTCCGCTGGGAATTCATGCCGCCCTGGCGGTGTTTGCCTTGTTTGCGGGAGTTCGATTCGCTATTGCAAAGCTGCCGGTCCGGATTTGGTTGGGATCGACGATCTGTGTGGCGGCGACAACGGGTCTCCTGTTTGTGGCGGGTTATGTGACGCATTTCCGGGTGCTGGGCCGCCATTTTGCGCCGCTCGCCGCCTGCCTGATGCTGCTGACCGCGTGCGGACTGTGGGCGCTGTGGAACCGCGGAGGATGGCGGAGGATTTGCGTGGGATTCTTTTTGCTGGCGTCGCTGGCATCGGCGGTGTCGCTGAGAGTTGCCCCGCGCCATGCCAAGGACGATTTCCGGGGCGCGGCTGCGCTGGCGGGTTCCGCGCTTCAGCAAAACGAACGGGTCTGGTGGTGCGCCGATGGGATGGGCGCACGCTTTTACGGGCTGCCAACGGACAATCAGGCAGCCCGCCCCGATGCGGGCAGGGCCTGGCTCATCCGGAATCCCGTTCTCACCACGCTTTCGAGCCAGCCTCCGCCCGACCTGGTGGTCGTGAGCAAACCGGACCTTTACGATGCCGCGGGCGGAACGCAGGAATATCTCGCGCGCAATCATTATCAGGTCTGGCGGAAGCTGGCTGCGTTCACTCTTTGGCGAAGGGCGCAGGAATGACGATACGCCGGAATGTAGAAAGGCGTTCCACGTTGACGCGACGCGTGCGGGATGGCTACAGTGCCAGTCCAGATTCAGCAGCAAACCAACCTTGTTATGTCTCTGAATAACGTTCCCTCCACGATTTCATCCTTTCAACACGAAGACCGCGTCTTTCCGCCGGCGAAGCAGTTTTCCGCCCGCGCCCACATCAAATCGATGGCGCAGTACCGCAAGTTGTATCGGGAGTCCATCCAGTCCCCGGAAAAATTCTGGGGCAGGCAGGCGAAGAACGAACTGGTCTGGTTCAAGCCGTGGAAGAAAGTGCTGGATTGGAAGCTGCCGTTCGCCAAGTGGTTTGTCGGCGGACAGATCAATGTCAGCTATAACTGCCTCGACCGGCACCTGGACACTGCGGCGGCCAACAAGGCGGCGCTGATTTGGGAGGGCGAGCCGGCGGGCGTGGGCATCGTGGGAGAGGAACGAACGTTGACCTACCGGCAGCTCCATCGCGAGGTCTGCCGCTTCGCCAATGTGCTGAAGCGCCACGGCCTGAAGCGCGGCGATCGCGTGCTCATTTACCTGCCGATGATTCCCGAGGCGGCGATTGCGATGCTCGCGTGCACGCGCATCGGCGTGGTGCACTCGGTGGTGTTTGGCGGCTTCAGCGCGCAATCGGTCGCCGATCGCATCCATGATTCCCAGGCGCGGATGGTGATCACGGCGGACGGCGGATTTCGCCGCGGGGCGGTTGTGGCGTTGAAAAAGAATGTGGACGATGCGCTGGCAATCAAGGATGCCGAGGGAAACCTGCTCGCGCGCACAATCGAGAAGGTGATCGTGGTGCGCCGCGCGAACAACGACGTTCACATCGAGGAAGGCCGCGATGTCTGGTGGCATCGGGAGATGGACCAGGTTGGGAGCGATTGCCCGGCGGAGAAGATGGACAGCGAGGCGCCGCTGTTCATTTTGTATACCAGCGGTTCCACCGGGAAGCCCAAGGGCATCCTGCACACCACGGGCGGCTATCTGCTCGGCGCCAGGATGACCACGCGGTATGTTTTTGATTTGAAGGAGTCGGATGTTTATTGGTGCACGGCGGATATTGGCTGGGTAACGGGACATAGTTATGTGGTCTACGGGCCGCTCGCGAATGGGGCGACGACCCTGATGTATGAAGGCGCGCCGAACTTCCCGGAACCGGACCGCTTCTGGCGTTTGGTGGAGAAATACAGCGTAAGCGTGCTGTATACCGCACCGACGGCGATTCGCGCTTTCATGAAATGGGGCGAGGAGTGGCCGCGCAAACACAAGCTCGACTCATTGCGGCTGCTCGGGACCGTGGGCGAACCGATCAATCCTGAAGCGTGGATATGGTATCGCGAAGTGATCGGTGGGAAGCGTTGTCCGATCGTGGACACGTGGTGGCAGACCGAAACGGGCGTCATGATGATCACGCCATTGCCCGGCGCCACGCCCACGAAGCCAGGCACGGCCACGTTGCCATTTTTCGGCGTGCTGCCGGAGGTTGTGGACGATCAAGGCAGGGCGGTGCCGCGGAATCAGGGCGGGAAACTGGTGATCCGCAAACCGTGGCCGAGCATGTTGCGCGGGATTTGGGGAGATCCGCAACGGTTTCGGGATACGTACTGGAGCGAGGTCAAGGGCAGCTACTTCACTGGCGACGGTTGCCGGCAGGACGAGGACGGAAATTTTTGGATCGTGGGCCGTATTGACGACGTGCTGAACGTCGCGGGCCATCGCATCGGGACGGCGGAAGTCGAGAGCGCGTTGGTGAGTAACAGCAGGGTGGCCGAGGCGGCGGTCGTGGGGCGTCCGGACGATTTAAAAGGACAGGCGCTGGTGGCATTTGTGACGGTGAAGACCGGCGTGATGCCCGACCAGAAGCTGCGGGAGGAGTTGCGCAATCACGTGGCACGCGAGATCGGGTCGGTGGCCAAGCCGGACGACATCCGTTTTGCCGAAGCCCTGCCCAAGACCCGCTCGGGCAAGATCATGCGCCGGTTGTTGAAGCAGGTGGCCGCCGGTGGCGAGATCAAGGGCGACACCACCACACTGGAGGACCTGTCGGTACTGGCCCGCCTCGGCAGCCGCGAGGAGTGAACGGGAATCCGGGCGCCCCGCTCAATCCTCGCTTCCGCCGCGATTGAGCAGCATGCCGATGATCACGCCCAGTCCCAGCGCGATGCCGATGGACTGATAGGGGTTCTGGCGGATGGCGCGGTCTGTGGCGCGGCAGTATACGGCGGCTTTCTCACGGCCGGTTTCCCAGAGTTCACCGAGGCGGTTCTGCATGTCCTCGCCGGTTTCCTGGATCGATTCCATGGTGTTTTGCGCCGCGTCCTTCAATTGTTCAGTTTGGGACCTTTCGTCCATAGCGTTTTACCTTTCTCTTCTCGTTTTGTGAGCATTTCACCGCGTGAGCGGCGTTCGTTCAGCTCCCAAAATTAACCTGCATTTTGCCGGCTACCATGGGGTTTAACCCCGGGTAGGGCCAAAACCTCCGTGGCATCGCGCGAGGCTGGCAGTAGTTTGAAGAGTCATTTTTCACGGTGTGGAATTACAGTCTGGCCGACGCCACCGGCTGGGCGGAACAGGGACTCGATATGTTGCTCGCTTTGTCCGGAGTTTGGTTCGCGTTGGTTGCCCTCGCGGTCGTGAGTGTCGTGGCGGAGTATCGGAGTTACCGGGCGGTTTCGCCGGGGATTTGCTGGAATGCGGATCGCGTTCCGCGGGTCAGTGTGATTGTGCCGGCGCGAAATTCTGAGACCGTGATTGCCCGCTGCCTGAGCGGTTTATTACAACAGGATTATCCGGCTGAGCGTTTCGAGGTCATCGTGATCGATGATGAATCGCAGGATCGCACGGCTGAGGTGGTGAGCGGCTTCGTGAACTTCGATGCTCGCGTCCGGTTGATTCCGGGGGGCGCGCCTCCGGACGGTTGGACGGACAGGGCCCACGCGTGCTGGCAGGGGGCATTTGCCGCCGATGGAGATTGGCTTTGCTTCGTGGATGCCGAAGTGGTTGCCGCGCCGAGTCTGTTGCGCGTTGCGGTCAGCCGGGCGCAAACCGCGTGCTGCGATCTGCTCTCGCTCGCGCCGCGTCAGGAATTGATCACATTCTGGGAGCGGGTGATTCTGCCCGCGGAATCTGTCCTGCGGTCGATCCTTCGAAGCCTGCGCCGCGACAGCCCCTCGCTGGTCATGTCCGCGGCGGGTGATCAATTCGTCCTGATCCGAAGGGAAGCTTATGGTGGTACGGGCGGGCATGCTGCCGTGCGCAGGGCAACGAAGGAGGGTTGGGCGTTGGCGCGACTGGTGGAACGCTCGGGGCGAAAGATTTCCTTCGAAGGAGCCGAGCATCTGGCACGTGTCCGGCGGGCCGACAATCTGACACAACTCTGGCGCGGGATTTCACGCAGTGCTGTTGAGACCACCGGCGGAATGAGGCTGACACTTTGCCTATCGCTGGCCGGTCTCGTGCTCGGTTGGACGGGGATTGTTTTGTTCATACTGTCGGCCTTTCAGGTGTTCACTGGATCGTCCGAATGGTCTCAGGTTGCCGCATTTGGGCTGAACGGCTGTGGCTTGCTTGCCTTGCTCGGAGTTCACGCGCTTGGCGCGTCGTGTTTAACGGTCGCAACAGGGTATGGGATGCTCTTTCCCCTCGGTTATGGCATCTGCGCTCTGGCCGGGCTCAACAGCGTGTGGGAGTGCTGGGTTGGGCGCAGATCGCAAAGAGGACACCTCCAAGGTCCATCAACCCGCCCCGCATCGGCGCATTCCAAGCAGGCCTGATTCCCGCAACCTTTTGAAGCGCAGCGAATCGCGCATTCAGGTTGTGCCCGCAGGTCTGATTAATTACTTGCACAACTCCCCCGTCATTTGTAGGTTTCATCACCTTTGGGGCACCCATAGCTCAATTGGATAGAGCGTCTGACTACGGATCAGAAGGTTTCAGGTTCAACTCCTGATGGGTGCACCACTTCGCATCAATGCGTTCCGCATTTCTCCGGGGGCGTCGAACCATGGGTTGATGCGATTCCGGATTCACTTCCGTGGGATTTGCCGGAGGAGAAGCGAACCTCGAATGACCGCTCAGATCGAACAACTCGAACAGCAACTCGACAGCTTCGACGCAACCCAAAGGCGTGAAGCGCTCGCCCGGCTCTGGGACCTCGCGCAATCCGGCGCCGTACCGCTTCCGGCACCCGGGGCCGACGTCAATCTCCATTCCCACACATTCTTCTCGTATAACGCCTACGGATACTCGCCTTCGAAGTTCGCCTGGCTCGCGCGCAAGCGCGGCTTGGCAGCGGCGGGAATCGTGGACTTCGACGTCCTCGACGGCCTCGAGGAATTCTGGACCGCCGGCAAACTCATCGGCCTCAAGCGCTGCGTCAGCCTTGAATCGCGCACTTTTCTCCCCGAGTTCGCGAGCCATGTGGTCAACTCCCCCGGCGAACCGGGCATCGTCTACAACATGGGCGTCGGTTTCCCGCGCGAATCGTCGCACCCGCTCCTGCAGCAGATGCGCCGCACGGCTGACCAGCGCAACCGCGAACTCGTCGCCCGCGTGGACGCTTTTCTGAATCCCGTCGCTCTCAATTACGACAAGGAAGTCATTCCACTCACGCCCAAGGGCAACGCCACCGAGCGCCACATCTGCGAAGCCTACTCAAAAAAAGGCGACGCCGCCTTCTGGCGCGCCAAACTCGGCGACGCTCCCGCCGACCCCGGCAAACTCCAGGCACTCATTCGCGCCAAAACCATGAAGCAGGGCGGGGTGGGGTATGTGCAACCCGGCAAGGGCTCCTTCCCTCTGATGTCCGAAATGAATCGTTTCGTGGTCGAGGCCGGCGCGATTCCCACTCTCACCTGGCTCGACGGCACCTCCGAGGGCGAGCGCGCCATCGGTGAACTTTTCGAAGTGGCCATCAAATGCGGGAGCGCCGCGCTGGCGCTGATTCCGGATCGCAATTACAAGCCCGGCGTGAAGGATCAAAAGCTTCAGAACTTTTACGAAGTGATCGAACTGGCTGAGAAACACGAATTTCCCATCGTGGTCGGCACGGAGATGAACGCGCCCGGGAACAAGTTCGTCGACACTTTCGCCGACGCGGAGCTCAAGCCCCTCGTGCCTGTCTTCCTGAAAGGCGCGCTCATTGTTTATGCCCATTCCGTTCTGGAACGCGAGAGCGGGCTGGGTTACCTGAGCCCGTGGGCGGGCAGAACCTTCCGGTCTGCCGCGGCCAAAAACGCCTTTTTCGAGCAATTGGGCCGGGTTTTGAGTCCGGATAAGGAAGACCGCCTCCGCAGTTTGCAGCCGGACGTGACACCGGACGCGATTCTTGGCATATTCCCCTGAAACAGATCTATGGCAACCACAAGCATCCCTGAAAAACAGCGCGCGGTGCAATTGGTCGGTCCCGACCAGCTCCGCGTCAATGAATCCAAACCAGTCTTCGACCCCGGCCCCCACCAGATCCTCTGCCAGGTCGAAGTCTGCGGCCTTTGCTTCTCCGATCTCAAATTGCTCAAGCAATTCTCCGGTCACGCCCGCAAATCGGAAATCACCTCCGGCATCGGCAAGGATGCCCTCGCCCAGATGCCTCACTACGTTCCCGGCGACAAGCCGGTCGTGCCCGGCCACGAAACCGTCGTGCGCATCGTCAAGACCGGCTCGGCTGTCACCAAGATCAAGCCGGGCCAGCGTTATCTGGTGCAAACCGATTATCGCTGGCTGCCGACGCCGAATTCCAATTCCGCCTTCGGCTACAATTTCGAGGGCGCCCTGCAGGAATTCGTGCTCGTGGACGAACGCGTGATCACCGCGCCGGACGGCGAATCCATGTTCATTCCCGCGCCCGAAGATTTGTCGGCCTCGGCCATCGCGCTTTGCGAGCCGTGGGCCTGCGTCGAGGACGCCTACGTTGAGAAGCAGCGCCGATCCTTCAAGGCCAACGGCAGCATGCTCGTCGTGGCCGACGGCGAACCCAAGGTCCCCGGCGCGGGCAAGGTCGCCTACGCCAGGCCGGCCCAGTTGCCGGCGGGAATGTTCGATGACGTCGTCTATTTCGGCAGCGACGCCGCCGTTGTGGAAAAACTTTTCGCTAGTGTTGCGCCCGGCGGATTGCTCGTCATCATTCAGGGCGGAAAGAAGTTCGGACGGCCCGTCGTGACCGCTGTCGGACGCGTTCATTACGGCGGAATCCGCATCACCGGCACCACCGGGAACGATCCCGCCGCCGCCCTCGCCGCGATTCCCGCCACTGCCGAGATCCGGCCGAATGACAAAATCAACATCATCGGCGCCGCCGGTCCCATGGGCACCATGCACGTTATTCGCGACCTCTGTCAGGGTGTGGCTGGCGTGACAGTCTACGCCGGCGATCTCAATGACGAACGTCTCGAAGCGTTGCGCAAGCTCGCCGAGCCGCTCGCCCAAAAGAACAAGGTCACGCTTCGCCCTTACAATCCTTCCAAGGACAAGCTCGACGACAAGTTCAATTACGTCGTGCTCATGGCCCCCGTTCCCGCGCTCGTGGCGCAGGCCGTGAAGGACGCCGCGCCCAACGCGATCATCAACATCTTCGCCGGCATTCCCGCCGACAAGTCCGGCGAGGTTGACCTCGATATGTATATTGAGAAGCATTGCTATTTCATTGGCACCAGCGGTTCCACGCTCGACGACATGAAGGCCGTGCTCAAAAAGGTCGCCACCCGCGCGCTCGACACCAACCTCTCCGTGGCCGCCATTTCCGGCCTGGACGGCGCCGTGGATGGCATCCGCGCCGTGGAAAAAAATCTCATGCCGGGCAAGATCATTGTGTATCCGTTCGCCAGGGGCCTGAAGCTCACCGCGCTCACCGAAGTCGCCAAGGAACACCCCGGCGTCGCCAAGGCCCTCGGTGGCGGTGCCTGGTCCAAGGAAGCCGAAGCCGCCCTGAAACAGGAGTTCGGAGCCAAATGAATCGCCCGCTCGAAAACAAAATTGCCGTCGTGACCGGCGGCGCGCAGGGCCTCGGCCAGGCGCTTTGCCGCGGGCTCGCCGGCGCCGGCTGCCATGTCGCCATCGCCGACATGAAGGAGGACGCCGCGCAGGCAACCGCCGAGGAAATCGCCAAGACCACCGGACAACGCGCCTTCGCCAAGAAGACCGACGTCACCCAGGAGGCGCACGTCAAGGCGCTCTTCGATCAGGCCGTGGCCGAGTTCGGCCGCGTGGACGTCGTGGTCGCCAATGCCGCCATCCTCATCGCGGAGCCGATCGCCGAAGCCGACGCCGAGAAATGGCGCGCGGTGATGAACGTCAATCTCTTCGGCAATTTTCTCACCATGAAGCACGCCTGCCGCGTCATGAAACCGCAGCGCAGCGGCGCGATCATCCAGATCAATTCCAAGAGCGGCAAAAAGGGCAGCGCCGCCAATTCCGCCTACGCCGCCAGCAAGTTCGGCGGCATCGGCCTTGTGCAAAGTGTCGCGCTCGAGATGGCCCCGCACGGCATCCGCTGCAACGCCATCTGCCCCGGCAACCTCCTCGATTCCCCGCTCTGGACCGATCCCAACAACGGCCTCTTCGTCCAATACTTGAAAGCCGGCAAGGTGCCCGCCGCGAAGAACGTCGAGGACGTCCGCCAGGCTTACATGAACCAGGTGCCCATGAAAAAAGGCTGCACCTACGATGACATTCTCAACACGCTCATCTTCCTCGCCTCCGACGCCGCGAATTACATCACCGGCATTTCGCTCAGCGTCACCGGCGGACAGGAGATGAATTGACGCCAATGACCGGTGCGATCCTCCCCGCTCCATGATCTGCTGCAACTCTCGCACGAAATCGGGCGCGAGGACCGCGGCCTGGTCATAGTCGGCGAGGGCAACACCTCCACCCGGCTCAGCAGCGAAACCTTCCTGGTCAAAGCCAGCGGCGCGCGGCTCATCAATCTTGCCCGCGACGAAGTGGTTGAATGCCGCTTTGCCCCGATCCTTGCGCTGCTGGACAAATCGCGCCTCAGCGACGAACAGATCGACGACACCCTGCTCGCGGCGCGCGTCAGCCCGACCGCGAAGAAACCGTCGCTCGAATCCGTCTTTCACGCCTGGCTGTTGACGCTGCCCGGCATCAATTTCGTCGGCCACGCCCACGCCACCACCGTCAACCAGGTCCTCTGCTCGCCGCGCGCGAAGGAGTTCGCCGAGTGCCGCACCATTCCCGACGAAGGCGTCTGCTGCGGCATCGCCTCCGTTTACGTGCCCTACGCCGATCCCGGATTGAAAGTCGCCAGATTGATTCGTCGTCATACCCAATCCTTCATTCGCAGGCACCAGCACCGCCCGCGCGTCATTCTCATGCAGAACCACGGCATCATCACCATGGGACCGACGCCGCAATCCGTCCTTTCCGCCATGATGATGGCTGAGAAAGCCGCCAAAGTTTTCGTCGGCGCGGCCACGCTCGGCGGTCCGATTTTTCTCTCGCGAAAAACCATCCGCCGTTTCGCCGGGCGTCCCGACGAGGCGTACCGGACGCGCGCGCTCAAGCTGTGACCTCCCTCGCCGGTAAAACCGCCGTCCTCACCGGCGCCAGCCGCGGCATCGGCCTGTCCATTCTCAAGGCCCTTTCCCGCGAGGGCGTGCGACTCGGCCTGCTCTCCCGTTCGAAACCCGCCGGCGATGGCGAGTTTATCGCCTGCGACCTCGCCGACGTGGACAAAATCCCCGGCGCAGTCCGTGAACTGATCTCGCGCCTCGGCCGCGTGGACTTTCTCATCAACAACGCCGGCACGTTTCTCGAGAAAC